>JACCDP010237938.1_pt1 | contig 32114 bp, 25 predicted proteins | sample 7445841 | NCBI WGS metagenome assembly JACCDP01 (sample SAMN15323441, study PRJNA562643) | freshwater metagenome | isolation source: river surface water | place: USA:Blue River Watershed | collected 2017-08-17 | reverse complement strand
GGGCTGACCCAATCATGGTGCCAGGGATATTGGCTGCTAAAATGGATAGGCAATACATACCATGAGCATCGTCTTCATTCACACTGGTGGTATTCTCAACAAAATCTCTTGTCAATTTAATTTTGTCGTTTAATCTTATGCTATCAAAAGCACTAATATTTTGGTATTTAAAGAAGCCTGCATCAAAGACTGCGATTTTTACGCCATTGCCCGTATATCCTGCGTTGTGGAGAAATTCTCCTTCATGTATTGAAATTTGCTGATTCGATCTTCCATAATCAAGCGCATTGTTGAGCATTTTATGCTGATAAAGTACAGAAGAATTTTCAAAAACGGTATCGGGTGTTTTTTGTTGACCAACTATTCTTGGTTTATTCCCGATAGGGTTCCTTTTTTTTACAAAGGAGAATTGGCTGATTTTGGCAAGGGCAACAGGATCCGTTGTTTTAATCAAGACCATGTTCAGCCATTTTGAAGATGATAATATCTCAACTCTCCCTGATTTTTTTATGCTATCCAGATAGGAGGGGGTAATGGGCAGATCGCTGCTGTCCACGCCAATCCCATAAAGTTTTCTCCGTTGAATGGATTCAGGCGATAGATAAAATTCGGGTGAACCTATATTGAATGGGGTCCCTCTTTTGTCGGTTAATTCAATGATAAAACGAGAGTATTGACCCATGCTTGGGATAGAAAAACACCAGAGAAGTAAAATAAATAATATTCTCATGCTCAGAAATGATGAGAAAGGATAGACATCTTTATTCCACAGCTGTTGGGTTCATAATATCCGGCAGCAGAATTTCCATTTGCAGGTTGCCAGGCTTCATGGAGAAATTCCCTGAATATCAGTCCTATGCTTTTGGCATAAACTTCTTTTGAAGTATTGATCTCAAAATAGAAATTCTTGTTGGAAGGATTGCCGATGCTATCATTTCTTTGGTTGATGCTTATTGTTTCAGTATAAGAAATTCCATTTAGGCTGAATGGCCTTCTTACATTTTCATAAACAAATCGCCAGTCAGAAAGATATTGAATTTCAGGATTTCCAATTGTGTTGATGAAACTTGTACCATTCCATTGAACGCCTGTTGCGATGGGTGAAGCAAGTTTGATAAACCTTAAATTATTCTCAACCAGTTCAAGTCTTTGTTTTGAACTATCATAGGTAATAAGATATGAGTATGTATCATTCCATTTTGTGGTATCCTTAAAAGATCTGATACTGCGTCTAATTTTATAAGACGGCCTTCCTAAATTATCTGTTATAAGAGAGTCAATTCGGTCTCGCATTTGATAGGAACGGATCGATTTAACAGTACCCAGATTTGTATAGACAGTCGAGTCAACCTGGTAGGTGATGGTATTTCCGATTGTCAAAGGGACGTACTCACCAATGGTTTCCGTTTTGAGGAGATCCAATTCTCTGTTGCACGATATTAAAATCATGTAAAAAGGAAGGCCCATCAGAATAGATCTCGCTGAGATTTTCATGTGGATTTTTGAATGATTCCCCCTCCAATAACATCATTTCCTTCATAAAATACTGCAGACTGGCCTGGAGCAATGCCCTTGGCATTTTCGTAGAATGTAACGTTGATGCCGCCAGCCCTGTTATGTAAAATGGCAGAACTTCCATTGTCTTTATAACGGATCTTAACATTTGCCTCCATTCCGTCGTGTATAGCAGGATATTTGATATAGTTCATTTTGGTGACCTGCATTTCCATTTTAAGTAGGTCTTCTTCATCACCCAATACAACCTGATTGGTATTGGGGTCAATTGCTGTAACAAAAGCAGGCTTTCCGAGGGCGATGTCCAGTCCCTTTCTTTGCCCGATGGTATAAAATGGATAGCCTTTGTGTTTACCCAGTATTTTACCGTTTTTATCTACGAATAAACCGTCCTTGACCCTTTCCTCAAGGCCATCTACATTCCTTTTCAGGAAGCCTCTATAGTCATTATCCGGGACGAAACATATTTCATAAGATTCTGATTTTTTGGCAAGTTCAGGATACCCGAAATCATGGGCCATTTGTCTAATGGCAGATTTTCTATATCCTCCAATGGGGAGAAGTGTTCTGCTCAGCAGATCCTGTTGAAGCCCCCATAGTACATAGCTCTGGTCTTTTGTTTCATCTATGCCTTTGCTGATGACATAGCGGTTGTTTTCAGGGCGAATATTGGCGTAATGTCCCGTTGCGATAAACTCACAATCCATGGCATTTGCTCTTTTTAGCAATGCCCTCCATTTGATATGGGTATTGCACATTACACATGGATTTGGAGTTCTTCCAGCCATGTATTCATCGATAAAATTCTCTACGACAAAGCCTCCAAATTCCTCTCTGATGTCCAAAATATAGTGGGGAAATCCATGGTGAACTGCTGCTGCGCGTGCGTCATTGAATGAGTCAATATTGCAACAGCCTGTTTCTTTTTTTGAGCCTCCGGATCCCTCATAGTCCCATGTTTTCATGGTGATTCCTATGACTTCATAGCCCTGTTGATGAAGCATAAGTGCAACAACAGTGCTATCAATTCCACCGCTCATAGCCACTAAAACTTTACCATGTCTGCTCATCTATGCTTTTTTTACAAATTTAAGGCAAATTGAGGGGTAGGGTGGGCATCCCCTATTTTTTTCATAATTTATTGAAATTGAATTAAAAGAAAACGTTGTTGCTTTAAATATCCTCAAAAATATATAGCAAAACTGCTTTTTTGTTTTATTGGTTAAATGCCTACCAATCCTTGTTTAATGGCATGCATGGCAAGGCCAACACGACTCTTAACGTCCAATCTTGTGAACAAGGTGTCTCGTATACTATCAATGGCTCTAGGATTCATGTTTAATTCAAATGCAATCTCTTTATATGTTAGCTCAGTGCATACCAATTTCATGAATTGAATTTCCAGGTCTGAAATCATGATTTTATCAAGGAGTGGACCGTTTTCAGTGGTTCTGAATAATCCCGCAAGTTTACTGCTTGTTTGAGCGGAATAATAAAACCCGTGTTCATTGACAGATTGAATTGCATGTAAAAGTTCGCTTGGATGAATATCTTTTTTCATAAACCCTTTTACGCCGGCTTTTAATAGTCTAATCAATGCTCCTTCGTTGTCAAACATTGTCAACAGCAATATTTTGATATCAGGATATTTTTCCTGTAAATAGATAGCAGTGTCATATCCATCCATTTCTGGCATATACAAATCCAGAATAATTACATCAGGCAAATTCCCTTCCTTGATTTTTTCAATCAATTCTTTTCCGTTATTGGCTTCATAGAGTACTTTGCATTTTTCTGTATTATTGATGAGTACAGATACTGCATTTCGAAGCAGAATGTGGTCATCTGCAACTGCTACTTTGATGATTTTATCCATTTTCATTTGATTTAATCGGTGTGACTATTTTAATTTTTGTTCCTTTTCCTTTGGCGCTGGTAATTTCTACTTCTGCCTTTATCAGCCTTGCTCTTGAAACAATGTTGTTAAAGCCAGATTTCTTTCTGATCTCCTTTTTGTTCATTTCTTCTTCAAACGCAAATCCAATGCCATTGTCAGATACAGTCATGGTAAGGAAATTATTATCATATTGCAATCGTAAAATAATTTCGTTGGCAATGGCATGTTTTAGAATGTTATTGCACGCTTCCTGAAAAATTCTCAATAGGATGAGATCGGTTTCTGATGCCAGGTATTGAGGATCTCCTTCAACAATCATTTCAATCTTATAGAGTCCAGTATTTTTTAGGACATTCACTTCAGATTCAAGGGCTTTAATGAGTCCATGGGTAATAAGTTGATTTGCGTCAAGAGATTTTGAAATATCACTTAAGTCCATTAATGATTTGCTGATCAAATCAATTGAAAATTCGAGTAGCTTAGGATCTTTATCTTTTGATTCAATATATGTTGTAGTTTGAAGTTTGGCCAGTGAAAGCCCCAGGCTAATATTATCGTGGATTTCTCTTGATATTTTCTGAAAGGTATGTTCTTGTATTTCGAGTTGAGTTTTTAGTATTTCTTCTTCGTGCTTAAGTTTATAAAAATTGAATGCTGATTTTAATTGAATTTGTCTTTTTTTAAAAAATACACAAACCGCACTAACTAATACAGTAACTGCTGCAACAACAATGAAAAGTGAGAGAAAGAAACCTTTTATTGTTGACTTTTCTGGGAGCATGATGCCTGAAAAATATGTATATGAATAAAACATTATGGTTGCATACACCTTTATCCTTTTCTGTATTCTCATGTGTATTAACTTTCATTCCTAAATGAATATTTTTTGAATTGCTTAACATATTGGTAAAAAATAAGAATAGTTACTTTATTCGAGTATTTATACTTTGTACTACCATCCCTACTGCAATAGCTTGAATGGATTGAGTTGAAAATCTTCACATTAGCGCTGAAAATTGCCCTGATCCATACTTGATTCCAATATTATCCAAGAATTTTAATCCAATGATGAGAATAATCCCGTAAAAACGGTGAAAATAATCGACGGCTTTATAGGAAGGACTTTTTATTATAATAAAGCAATATTTGGTTTTACTATAGTTTATCTAAGAATCACAGTAAGGTTATTTTATTCCTGGGCTTATTCTTAGGCTATTTTGTGAATGCTTGGTAAAAAAGGACAAAGGAAATGGAATACAGATTGAATGAAGGGCAGTGATTTTCAACTTTCCTTCATTTTATTTGTTTTAATCATATGTCTGAGAAACAAAAGATAAACATATTCTGGTTTAGGAGAGACCTTAGAATTGCTGACAACACTGCACTGCACAAAGCCTCTGTTTCTGGCATCCCAGTGTTACCAGTTTTTATTTTTGACACACATATCCTGAACAAACTTGAAAAACCACGGGATTTAAGGGTGCAATTCATACACCAAACCCTTGTTTCCATGGACGAAGTTTTCCGTAAACTTGGCTCAGGAATTCATTTTAGTCATGCCAGTCCTGATCATACCTTTAAAAGCCTGATAGACATATATGACATTGATACAGTCTTTACGAACCAAGATTATGAGCCATACGCCTTAGAAAGAGACAATTCTATTGCTGACTTACTTTCTCAGCAGGGCATCAATTTTCAACGCTTCAAAGATCAGGTCATTTTCGAAAAATTAGAAGTAACCAAAGACGATGGCTCCCCCTATACAGTTTTTACTCCTTATTCCAGAAAGTGGAAAATTAAGTACAAAGAGCAACCACCGCTGCCATCAACCCTTGATTTAGCCCCCTCCATGCTTTTTCAATGGGAGGGAGTCCCCATACCCAGCTTGTTATCCATGGGATTTATGGAAGAAAAATGGGCATTCCCTTCCATTGTTCCCCCTATGGAAATCCTTCAAAACTATTCCCAAGACCGAGATTTTCCTGCCATCAATGGCACATCAAGGCTTGGTATTCATCTCAGATTTGGAACCATAAGTATCCGTGAGCTAGCACAAATTGCCTCCAATACCAATGAAACTTATTTAAATGAGCTCATTTGGAGGGATTTTTACCACATGATTCTTTCAAATTTTCCTCAAGTTGGAAAAGGAATTTCGTTTAAAAAGGAATATGATGCAATTGAATGGAGAAACCATGAGGAAGATTTTGATCGCTGGTGTCAGGGTATGACAGGTTATCCGATTGTAGATGCAGGAATGAGAGAGTTGAAATCAACCGGTTTTATGCATAACCGTGTGAGAATGATCACAGCAAGTTTCCTCACAAAGCATCTTCTTATTGATTGGCGCTGGGGAGAGGCCTGGTTTGCCTCACATTTATTGGATTTTGATTTGGCAGCCAACAATGGTGGCTGGCAATGGGCTGCAGGTTCGGGTTGTGACGCCGCCCCTTATTTCAGGGTATTTAACCCCACTTTGCAGGCTCAAAAATTCGATAAAAATGGCCAATACATTAGAAAATGGGTACCAGAAATCGACTCTTTATCATATGTTCAGCCCATGGTGAACCATGAATTTGCCAGAAAAAGGTGTCTGGACACCTATGCAAGGTTCCTGAAAAGGGATTAAATGATATTTTTGCCTGGATATGATGAGAAAAATTGATCTGTATATTCTCAAAAAATTCCTGGCTACCTTTTTTTATTCGCTGATTCTACTAACCATCATTAGTACTGTAATTGATATCAGCGAGCATACAGACGATTTTTCAAAATCAGGGTTGTCTTCAAAAGAAATTTTTCTTCAATATTATGTAGGATTTATTCCTCATATAGTTGCAATGCTTTTCCCATTGTTCGTGTTCATTTCGGTTATTTTTTTTACTTCTAAAATGGCAGGTAGATCAGAGTTTATTGCCATCCTATCTTCCGGGGTAAGTCTTAAAAGGATTCTTGTGCCATACTGGATAGGAGGGGGACTTCTGGGATGTTTACTTTGGTTTTCCAATGATTTCATCATCCCCAAGGCCAATGGAATACGAACAGTTTTTGAAGCCAAGTATATTAAGTTAGTGATGCCCCAGTCCAGTAACAGCGGTTTGTACATGCGAACAGATTCTTTCAGCTACGCAGGAATGCGCTATTATGACACAACAAGCAAGGCTGGTGGTAGTTTTTTCATGGAATCCCTAAGGGATAACCAGGTTGTCTATAATCTTAGGGCAGATAATATGACCTGGGATACGGCCAAAAAAAGCTGGAAATTGAACGGGGTTGTGGAAAGGAGGTTGAACGGCATGAAAGAGGATGTTTCGTTCCATTATGAGCTTTTCAGAAAACTCCCATTTGATCCTTCAGACCTAAAGCGTGATGAGTATATGCAGGCGAGAATGATCTCCCCTGAATTGCGAAGGCGCATTCAAAAAGAAAAATTGAGGGGTTCCGAAACGGTCAAAGAATTGCAAATGGAAAGTGCCCACAGAGGGGCTACACCTTTTGCTGTTGTATTGCTTACCATCATAGGAGCGATCATTGCATGCAGAAAAATAAGGGGCGGGAGTGGTGCACATCTTGCGGTAGGAATTATCGTCTGTGCTGTTTTTATCCTCGCAGATCGTTTTTCAACCATATTTTCTACCAAGGGAGATCTGGATCCTTATCTTGCGGCTTGGATCCCCAATATTATTTTTGGAGTGCTGACATGGTATCTGTATAAAAAAGCACCCAAATAGGGGATTTTTCTTCAAAAACCTATGCTCCTAAATAGGTTTGTTATAACTTTACGCATCCAAAAAAAGAATAAAACTCCATAATCCAAGCACATGGAATCGATAAAGGAAACATTTAAGCTAAAAGCAGATCAGGTTGGTGCAGAAATCAAGCAATTGCTGAAGGAAAATGGTTCAAAAGTAATAGGCGAAGTAACCCTTTCTCAAATCTATCAGGGAATGCGAGGAATTACGGGTCTTGTTACGGAAACATCTCTTTTGGATGCTAATGAGGGAATACGTTTCAGGGGATATTCTATACCGGAATTAAAGGAAAAGCTTCCAAAAGCCGAGAATGGAGCTGAACCATTGCCTGAGGCTTTATTCCATTTAATGTTGCTTGGGGAGCTTCCTAGTCAAGAGGAAGCTGATGTCATCACGGCTACACTGCAAAGAAGATCACATGTGCCCAACTATGTCTTTGATACCATCGAGGCACTGCCAGTGACTTCTCATCCAATGACAATGTTTGTTGTGGGCATCATGGCACTTCAAAATGGAAGTCACTTTGCAAAGGCTTATGCCGCTGGAATGAACAAAAAGGATTATTGGGATGCGACATTTGATGATTCACTCGATCTTATAGCTCGCTTGCCAAGGATCGCTGCCTATATTTATCGGAGAAAGTACCATAATGGACAGCATATTGAGCCCAATGGCCTCTTGGATTGGGCTGGAAATTTTGCTCACATGATGGGTTATGAAGACGAAGGATTTAAGGAGCTAATGAGACTCTACATGACAATCCACGCTGATCACGAGGGTGGAAATGTATCTGCACATACTACACATCTTGTGGGTTCTGCTTTAAGTGATCCGTTTCTGAGTTTTGCAGCAGGTATGAATGGATTGGCTGGCCCCCTTCATGGGTTGGCGAATCAGGAAGTGATCAAATGGATTTTTGAAATGAGAGAAGCTCTCGGAATGGAACTTCCCAATAAAGAACAGATAGCAGAGTATGTCAAGAAAACGCTTTCCGAAGGAAAGGTTGTTCCAGGGTATGGTCATGCCGTTTTGAGAAAGACCGATCCAAGGTTTACTGCACAAATGGAGTTTGGGAAGAGGCATATGCCTGATGATCCATTGGTTCAAACAGTTTGGAGAATTTATGAAACTGTTCCCGAAATATTAAGTGGACTCGGAAAGGTGAAAAATCCATGGCCTAATGTGGATGCACACAGTGGTGCGTTATTGGTACACTACGGAATGGTTGAATATGAGTTTTATACTGTCCTTTTTGGTGTCAGCAGGGCATTGGGCGTATTGGCAAGTCTTTGTTGGGACAGGGCACTCAGCATGCCACTTGAGAGACCAAAATCTGTTACAACAGACCTTGTAAAACAATGGTTGGAAGGTAAAGATCAAATTTGGGGAGACTAGCCTTCTCGTTCATTTCAATTTTTACAAGTCCATAAAAGACTCATTGATATACTTTACAAGGGAAAGCGAGTTTTTAATGTCAAGTTTTTTGAGTATTCTGGCCCTGTGAGTCTCGACTGTTCTGGGGGATAAAAACAATGTTTTAGCAATTTCTTTGTTGGTGTACCCATCTTTAATCAATTTTATGATCTCTATTTCTCTCTCAGTAAGCTTGCTCAGTTTGTTGTCTTCTTCATCCAATAGTAATTGATGGGTGATATTCTTCTGGATCTCTGCACATATGTATTTTTCTCCTTTCATTACTGATCTGATGGCATCATACATTTCATTTTTGGTGGAGTTTTTGGTAACATATCCTGTTGCACCATTCCGGATCATTTTTTTGGCAAATGAGGGCTGATTGTGCATGGAAACTCCAATAACTTTTGTTCCTGGGGCAAGTTTTTTGATCATTTTTGTTGCCTCAATGCCAGAAAAAGGATGGATGTTAATATCGAGAATGGCTATATCTGGTTTTACTGCTGTTATTTCGTCTACTAATTTTTTTGTATTGTCATATACTTTTACAACTTCGAATTCGGGATCCATATTGATCAATGTTGCCCATGTTTCTGCTATAAGCAAGTGGTCGTCAGCAATAATGATTTTAATCTTTTTTGCCATAAAGTTATTCTAAAGGTAAGTTAATCATAACTTTTGTGCCTTTTCCCGGTTCTGTTTGAATTTTTACATCTCCTCCATAAAATTCTACTCTGGAACGAATGCTTTTAAGACCTATTCCCCTTTTAACTGTTTTCAATTCAAAACCAACTCCATCATCAGTATAGGTCATGCTGATGCCTTTTTTTACCAATTCAATTTTTAAGTTGACATTTTGCGCTTTGGCATATTTAAAGGTATTGCTGCTTAATTCTTGTATCACACGAAATAGCATGATTTTGTGTTCATGTAAGAGGCTTACGGGGTCTTTGTCTTTGTATATTTTGAGCGTAAAGACAGGTTTTGGAATGATCCTGTAACTGTTCATAAGTTCAATGACAGCTTCTCTGAAACCAAGATCTTTGATAGCAGGAGGGGCAAGGTTCCTGGACAACCTCCTAACTTCATCGATAGTTTTCAAAATGGTTGATTGCGCCTTTTCAATATCCTCTATGCTGATGGATCCTTTCTCTTTTATGATATTGAAGTAAAGGCTGAGATAAGCCAGCATTTGTCCAACACCATCATGCAGGTCACGCCCAATGACATCTCTTTGTTCTTCTTCAGCTTGCAGTCTGGCTTCCATCAATTCTTTTTCCTTTTGAACACTTTCTTTAAGAAGCTTGTTTTCCAGCTCCCTAATTTCAGTAACATCCCAGTGGATTCCAATTGACCCCCTTGTATTACCCTTCATGTCATATGTCGGAGCAGCACTGATAACCCAAGTGGCAATTTTACCATCCTTTCTTTTGATTCTGAGTTCATATAATCCTTCCTTCCCATGTTCTCTATTTCTTTTTTCCTGAAGGTTGATTTCTTTTTCAGTGAGTTCCGTCAGAAAGATTTCTGGCGCTATCTGGCCCATTAACTCTTCTTGTGAATATCCCGAAATTCTTTCAAAAGATTTATTGGTGTATAATATTCTTTCGTCCTGATCCACTTCCATGATGCCCAGGTTCATGTTAGAGAATAAGTTTCGATAACGTGCCTCATTTTCAATTAGCATGGTTTGAGCAAGGTATTGTTCATTGATATCTCTTACGTGTACCAGTATTTTCTCACCGGAATGAATATCCTCGGTGAACCTGCTGTATACAGCCTCCATCCACCTGAATTCGCCAGTGGCATCTTTCATTCTAAAGCTCATTATCTGCTTTCCTGTTCCCAATGAATTGTCTGCCATCAATTGATTTTCTATCTTTTCCCCATTTTCTGCTAAATCTTTGAAGTTTTTCCCCAAGATCATATAATCTTTAAGGCCCAATATTCTGCCTATGGAAGGGGAGGCATACTCTATTTGTTTCTCCCTGTTCAATAAGAAGATCATGTCAGCAGAATTATTGGAAATCATTTCAAATTTCCGCTTCTGATCATTCAAATTGCTGAGCAGGTCTTTTTCTGAAGTAATGTCAAAGGCAGATCCGATGTATCCAATGAATTCAGTTTTGTTGATAAATCTTGGTACGGCAATTTCATAGATCCAGCGGTACTCTCCTGATTTATGTTTTACTTTATACTGGATCTCGCATCGCTTTCTGGATGTCAGGTGATCTCTCCAATCATCAATCGCTGCTTTTCTAAAATCCGGGTGTACAATCTCTGCAAATGACAATTGATTAGGAAGATCTTTTAGGTCAAATCCAAAAAAATCTCGAGATGTTTGATTTGTATAAGTAACGATGTTTTCACTATTGGAAACCCATATCATTACAGGCATAGATTCGGTGATGAGCCTGAATCTATCTTCGGTTTCTTTTAGTTGATTTTTAAAGTTTTCATTTGTGGTTACATCAGATAATCTTCCAGAAATAATTTCATCATTTATGGATGAATCATATTTTATTTTTGCCTCTTCCAGTATCCATCTTTCATGCCCAGATATTCTATTTTTTACAATATATTTCACAGACATGGCACCATCTACATGAAGCTCACGAATTGCATTATCATAATTATTTTTATATTCATCGAGTATGCATTCTCTTTTTTGAGCCCAAACGTCACCTATTTGTGGATTGAATCCTAGGAAAAGGGGCCATCTTGATGTAAAAAAATTTTTAGTTTTATTCTGCTGATAAACTAAATAGTAAACATCATTGGTTGATTCCAGAAAATTATTGAGCCTTTTAAAATTTTCCTGGGCTTTTTGTTCTGATTCTATTTTTTCGGTTATATCAATTCCATAAATATTGTATTCTTCATTTTCTTGCCTGAGAATAAAATTGAATATGAAGTATTTGTGGTCAACTTTAGCTTCAATGGCTGTTTTGTCAGAAATTATTTTTTCTGATAAGATGTGTTTCCAAAAGTCATCAACTTTGTAAATCTGATTTTCAAAATTTATCAGGTTTATGTTTTCTGCAGACTTATTATTGAATAGTATTTCACCATTTTTATTAATTCTGAATATTGGATTAGGGTTTTCATTTTGAAATGATGCCAGGTGTCTAATGTTTTCAATATTCATCATTTCTTCATGGTCTTCTACCCATAATGTTCCAAAAAAAATGATGGTTTCTGAGTGGGTTCTCCATTCAAATTGACCTTTTAAGATTGCTTTCACTTCATTTAAAAATTTAAGCAATACAATTTGGGAGGCAATATTTTTTAAGTTCTCATAAGCTGGATTTTTAAAAACAGCTGGATTTGATACCTGGAATATATCGTTGAATTGATATGCCCTTTCTTTAAGCGAAGGGATAATCTTGAGGAGAGATGGTCCAAATGAAATAATATTCATTTTTGCATCTATAATAAAATAGAATGGAAACAGTTTGTCTATTTCATTCGGCTGAATTTCTTTTTTTTCGCTATGTTTTTTTAGTCTTCCCATAAAATTGATAAGAGAATAAGATCTAATCCATCAATAGAATAGCCTTTGAATATTCTTTAAAATAAGTTCCCGTATGTAGGGATTGCTTAATCCGTTATTTTTGAAATAATTTACAATTTAATTCAAAAGAATACAGGGGTAGGGGATGGCTACTTGATCTTGCCTATTACTCGTATAAATATTTAAGTAAATTAAGTATTTATACCTAATTACTGTGAAATTAACTTTTGCTTTTCCTTCGTCTCCATTCTGTATTAATCAATTCTAATTCTCTTCCTGTTTGACCTGAAACCGAACTATTTTCTTGTGCTCGTCTCATTAGATAGGGAATTACTTCTTGAATAGGTCCAAAGGGTAAATATTTAGATACACTATACCCCGCATCTGACAAATTGAAAGTAAGGTTATCGCTCATGCCATATAGCTGAGAAAAATGCAATGATTCATTGTCTTTTACAGGTTGATCGCCATTATGCATGCGTGCAGCCAGTAGGGTACTCTTTTCATTATGACTTGCGATAATCGTTGCCACTTTATGTTTGTTTTGTAGACATAGTTTCACAGCCTCATCATAATCGTGGTCTGTAGTATTTTTATCGGGCTGTATAGGGGAAGGGTAACCATTTTTTTCTGCTCTGGATCTTTCTTTTTCCATGTAAGCACCCCTAACCAGTTTGAGCCCAGAAATATACTTGTCTTTTTCAAGCGTATGTAAATGTTGTCTCAAGTGTTCTAGACGATCGGTTCTGTATAACTGGATCGTATTAAAGACAACAGCCTTGGTTTGATTGAATTTTTTCATCATTTCATAGGCAAGATGATCTATTGGATCCTGGATCCAGGATTCCTCTGCATCAATCATTACACCTATTCCTTTTTTTTCAGCCTCCTCACAAATTAGATTGATTCTTTCGACAAGCTTTTCCCACTCCCCCCTTTCTATGGGTGTAAGCGCCTCTATCTTTTTTTCAACGTTTTCTTCTGGAACTGATTGTTTAGGTAAGCCTATGGTGCGGTTTAATTTTTCTAGAAGTGATGTTGGAGCTAGTCCTGTTATTTTGATACTGATATAGGGTATGTTTTTACTTTTGGAAGCAAATTGGATCACTTCAATAAATTTATTTGTCTCTTTTTCTAGTTTTTCCTGATTGGGTTCACCTCCTTCAACTCCATAGTCCAAAATAACTTTTACGCCATATTGGGCAAGAAGATTCGTTACTTTTTCAGTTTTTTCAAGTGATTCACCTCCAACAAATTGCTCAAACAAGGTTTTTCGGATAATCCCCTTTATGGGCAATCCTATTTTGATGGCCCATGGCGTAATTTTCGTTCCCAATGATACAAAAGGGCCAATTTGCATGAGTTTAAATAAAAGTCTAGCTTTCTGCAGCTGCCTATTTGATTTATAGGCAAATGCCTTGGTTGTATTGTTAAAATTGAGACCCATTTAAGCTTATTTTACTTGGCTTTTGATTGCCAGCAAAGATAAGCCCTAAATCACATGGTTTCCTTATGATTTTCCTTCATCCATTAATTTTGAAAGCAACTCGGATTTTGAATGGATATCTAATTTTTTGTATATATTCTTAAGGTGATAATTGATTGTATAGGTTGTTACAAAGAGTTGTTCAGACATTTGTTTATAACTGTATCCCTTTTCCACCAGCGATACAATTTCTTTTTCCCTGAAAGTGAGTAATTCTTTGAATGAACCTGTTTTTTTTGACTGAATATTAGATATTACTTTGGTTAGCGACAATTCATCAACAAATGCTCCGGTTCTTTTGGTGTGTAAAATAACTTCTACCAATTGGGAAAGTTTGGCAGTTTTCAAGGCATAACCAACTGCTCCTTGCCTTAGACAATTGATGATTAAATTTTCTTCATTATAGGCTGTAAGAATGATGATCTTGGTATCAGGATACTTTTCTTTTATATAGGGTATCGCATCCATTCCGGATTCGCCCGGTAGAAAGATATCCAATAATATAATATCAGGAATGGGGATGTTTTTGTTGTTTATTTGTTCCTTTGCTTCTTCTATCGAGATAGAAGCAAAAACAACCGTCATGCCTTCAGTATCATTCAAATAATCTCTGAAACTTTTTAACAGAAAAATATTATCTTCTATTATTCCAATACGAATCATTGGTCTGATATAATTTGTTAAATTTCTTCTTGGTTTATAGAAGTAAATCTAAGAAATTTTAATAGCAGCTACTTAGAACTACTTTAAATAGTAGGCTTATTAAATTAGTTTCAATAAATTCAACAAAACTTTAAATACCAACAATTTTAACTATGCTATTTCTAAAAGATAATGAAGTTGAATTTGACGATTTACAAGAGAAAATAGGAGAGATGATCGGTAGTGAATCTCTTCAAAAAATTCAGTCTTCATTGGTTTATTTTTTTGAAGAAATTTCATATGCTAGATACCAATGGGAAAAGTGTTTGATAAATCACGATTGGGATCTTGCATCTAAAATCTTTCATAGGGAGACAATTTTTATCAATACACTGGTTTCATTCCAGAAACCTCAATTGGTTTTTGAAATCCAGAAAAATCATCATGACTTTGCATCATCTGAATTGGTGCTTTTTTACACCGAAATGATTGGATTTTTCAAAAAAGTTGAAATCTTGATTGTCCAAAACAATGGGCAATTACCAGTTTAATTCAAGCTTGTTATTTCTTCTTTCTGTATCAGCCATCCTTTTTTGGGGATCTATCTCGATTCGTCTGAGGTCGATCAGTTTTCTATTGATGGAAATAGTATAAATAGGGTGTGTCCATTTCCATGGTTCTCCCAATGTTCTTTTTATTTGAGGGTTTTCGTTGTTTTTTTCACCATACATCAGATACTGTGGGATATAGGCATGTTCGATTGAACCATCCTTGAATTCCAATTCAAGATCTATGGGCATGGGCATTGTTCCATGATTCCTTAATCGAATTTTCATTTGTCCCCCTTCATCCCATAAACTATCGATTCCATAATCGATGGTTTTAGTTGTATTGACAAAAAAGTCTTTGTACCAATCCAGCTGCAATCCACTCGTTTGTTCTGCAATTTTCATAAAGTCATTCACATTGGGGTGCTTGAATTTCCAAGTATTGTAATAGCGAAGTAAAATGCTATCTCTTACGCTGGCTCCGACAATGTATCCCAATTGTTCAAGAAAGACCTCTCCTTTGGAATAAGCATTGGTACTATAGGCAGTATTAGTGCTATAATGATCAGAATGTGTTGTCAATGGTTCATTATAATCGCTTTTGGACAGCGCAATATAGGAAGCAAAGGCATCTTGATGCGGAAATGAATCCCTGTTCCCATTTAAAAAATTATTCACATTGCTTTCTGCAAAACTTGTAAAACCTTCATCCATCCAAGGATACAATGATTCATTGGTTCCCAACATCATTTGATACCAGCTGTGCATCCATTCGTGAATCACAACCCCTGTTCCGGCACCTTTCAAAAGTGTAGCCATAGGGTATTCCATGCCGCCATCACCCCCTTGGATAAAGGAGTATTGTTTGTAGGGATATTCGCCATAGTTCTTATCAATGAAAGGAAGTGCTTTTGCTGCCAATTCCAGTACACTGTCCCATTGCGCCTTATAACTGGCAATAAAATTATTCAGGTTTGTTCCCTGCCTCATGCGCTGAGGCATTGTTTCAAATTGTTTTTTTAGTGCAGCAGTATCAATTTTGTAAAAAGAGTGTAAAATCAATCCTTTTCTGACTGGTTTACTGTTGTGTATATAGCCGGGATCTGCTGCCCATACAAAATCATGCACATTAGGGGCTTTAAACTTCCAAGTCAGTGTTTTGTTTTGGGTTGTCTTGTATGGGATTGTGGAATATTTTTCATATCCATGACCAATTTCATGAGGATTTTGTAAATACCCGGTTGCGGCAATCACATAATTCTTGTCAATTTGAATATTAACTTCATAGTCGCCCCATACGCCGTAAAATTCTCTTGCAATATAAGGGGTAGGATGCCAGCCTTGTAAATCATATTCGCAAAGTTTTGGATACCATTGTGCCATGCTGAATCTTACACCTTCTGCATTGTCTCTTCCACTTCTCCTGATTTGAACAGGAACTTGGGCTTCAAATTCAAGTTCAATGAGTGATTTTGTTTTGGGAAGAATGGGTTTGGTTAATTCTACCTTGAGAATGGTTTCATATAAACTGGTTTTTTGAAGAATACCGTTGACTTTTAGATTTTTTACATGTTGATATCCAATCTCATCAGGCTTGAGACCTGCAATCCTGTCTTTTACTCGCTGGTCCCAGTCGGGCCTTCCTCTAACGGTTCTTTTACCAATTTCCTGGCTGCGCAAATCCATCATGCTTCCCGGCTGGAAAGCATTCCAATAGAGATGATAGTAGATTACTTTTAATGTATCTGGTGAATTATTCCAATACTCAAGTCTTTGTTTTCCGCTAAACTTATTTCCATCAGCATCTACAATTACATCCATCTGATAATTAACTCTTTGCTGCCATCTGTCTGTCTGTGATTGAATGTTTTTTGACAATAGAATCAAACAGGCAAGTGAAAAAATGAAATAATTTTTCATATGATTGGATTGTTTTGCTTAATTTTTTTCTGTTAGTTCATAGACCCTAACAAAATCAACTTCCATTCTTTGGGGCCAAATATTATCAGCAACACCCTTGGCGCCACCCCAATTACCCCCAACAGCAATGTTCAACAATAAATACATATTATTGTTGAAGGGCCAGGCGTCATAGCCTGTTCTTTCATTGGTATATTTGAAATAATAATTACCATCAACCCCGATACTAATTGAGTCTTGGTCCCATTTCAATTGATAGGTATGAAAATTCTGAGAACAATCATCTAGTAAAACGTTTGCAGCTTTTTGGGTCCCAATGATATGATTGTATTTTTTACAATGGATGGTTCCATGAATTCTTCCCTGGTCATATCCCACATGTTCCATTATATCAATTTCACCATCATCTGGCCAACGCATAAGTTTATTATCTGCAAGTGTCCAAATGGCTGGCCATGTTCCCAATCCTGATGGCAACTTGGCTCTTACTTCTATCAATCCTTTTTTCCAGGTTGCCTTCTCTCTTGTTACCAGTCTTGCAGAAGTAAATTTTTTATTTTCCCAATCTTCTTTGTGTGCTTCTATGATAAGCATGCCTTTTTCTATTCTGGCATTTTTCATTCTATTCGCAGTGTAGAACTGAAGTTCATTGTTTCCCCATCCACTTCCTCCGGTATCATACCCCCATTTATTGCTATCTGGAAGACCTTTTTTATTGAACTCATCGCTCCAAACCAACTTCCACTCCTCAGCATTAGACTGTGCAACCGTCTCTGTATGGAGAAAAATATATGCCGCAATAGAGAAGAAAATCAGAAAAAAACGCTGTTTCATGGTTGCCAATTTATATCTTTTTATAAATATGCATTGTTTTTTGGCCATAATGTTTTTCAGTATTAATTTTGTGCCATGTTAAACCACAAAAATACCCCTCATCATCATCATTTTGCGCCTTTTGGGTGAGCCATACTATAATGTCCAAACATAATGGGGGCTTACCGGTGGTGAGCCTTTTTTTATTTTAAATAATTCAAAAAAACATGTCACAAGAAACAATACTTAGGATTGCAGTTCAGAAATCCGGTCGCCTTTCAGAAGATTCCATTCAGTTATTGAAGGAATGTGGTATTGATTTGAGAAATGTAAAAGATAGGTTGAGGACGGTTTCAGAAAATTTCCCTCTGGAGGTTTTTTTCCTAAGGGATGATGATATTCCTGAATACGTAGAAGACGGTGTCGCCGATATTGGAATCGTTGGACAAAATGTATTGGCGGAAAAAGGAAGAAAAGTTGATATTGTGCAGGAACTTGGTTTCGGGAAATGCAGACTTTCCCTTGCGGTTCCCAAGTCTATGTCCTATGAAAATGTAAAAGGGTTACAGGGAAAGCGAATCGCAACAAGTTATCCCAAAATTGTCTCAGCGTTTCTGGAAAAAAATCAGGTATCTGCGAGTATACATGAGATCAGTGGATCTGTAGAAATAGCGCCAGGTATTGGTTTGTCAGATGTTGTGGCTGATCTAGTCAGCAGTGGTGGAACGCTTTTTATGAATGGTCTGAAGGAAGCTGAAATCATATTGGAATCTCAGGCAGTAATGATTGCTCGCGAAGGGATTGATGATGACAGAAGGCAATTGTTAGACAAATTACTATTTAGAATACGAGCGGTAAAAAAAGCCAAAAAAAGTAAATACATTTTGCTAAATGCTCCCAATGCCAATTTAAGTAATATTATCTCCCTATTGCCGGGTATGAGAAGTCCAACAGTTCTTCCTCTTGCCGAAAGTGGATGGAGCAGTGTACACAGCGTTTTGAGTGAAGACGAATTTTGGGAAAGAATTGAGAAACTAAAAGCTGCAGGGGCTGAAGGCATTTTGGTGGTACCTATAGAAAAAATGATCATCTGAGTTATGAAAATTTATAAAAATCCAACGCAAAGTCAATGGGCTGAAATTATCGGCCGACCAACCATAGATAATACTATCCTTTTAAAAAGTGTTGGAAAAATATTATCTGATGTAAAAAAGGGAGGTGATCGTGCCGTTAGAAAATATTCTAAAAAATTTGATGGAATTTCTCCGAAAAAGATAAAAATTCCTGAAAAGGAGATAAAGAAAGGAATAGCGAATGTACCTGATGAGCTGAAATATGCAATTAAAGTTGCTGCTGAAAACATCCGGGTATTTCATTATCCACAAATGGAAAATTCTCCCAGAATAGAAACCACCAAAGGAGTAGAATGTTGGAGAAAATCCGTTGGTATTGAAAGGGTTGGTATCTATATACCTGGAGGTTCTGCTCCATTGTTTTCAACGGTATTGATGTTGGGTATTCCCGCTCAAATTGCTGGCTGCAAGCATGTAATACTTTGTACACCTCCTTCAAAAGACGGAAAGGTACATCCCGCAATATTATATGCTGCTTCTTTGGTAGGGATATCTGAAATTTATGCATGTGGTGGAGCACAAGCCATTGCCTCAATGGCCTATGGCACGGAAAGCATAAAAAAGGTAGATAAAATCTTCGGGCCGGGAAATCAATATGTGACTGCAGCCAAACAACTTGTACAGTTGGAGGGGACAGCTATTGATATGCCTGCTGGTCCTAGTGAGGTTTGTGTTTTGGCTGATCAAACCTCTAATCCTGCTTTTCTTGCAGCAGATCTATTGTCTCAAGCCGAACACGGTCCGGATTCTCAGGTATTACTGGTTACAACCAGTTTAAAAATATTGAATGATACAATTGAGCAATTGAATATACAGGTGAAATCATTGCCTCGAAATCAAATTGCTCAAAAATCCCTTGAGAACAGCAGGGCAGTTTTGTTGGAGAATATGGATGATGCTCTCTCTTTGGTGAATGCATATGCTGCAGAACATCTTATCATTGCATCAGATGATGCAGAAAGTATGGCTGACAAGGTTGTAAATGCTGGTTCTGTCTTTTTAGGAAATTTGACTCCGGAAAGTGCAGGGGATTATGCGAGTGGAACCAACCATACGCTACCCACCAATGGTCATGCAAGGGCCTACAGCGGGGTGAGTGTCGATAGTTTTGTAAGAAAAATAACCTTTCAAAAGATTACTCATGAAGGCATAAGGCTGTTGGGCCCTACGATCATTGAAATGGCTCAAGCCGAACAACTAGATGCTCATGCAAATGCAGTCAAAATCAGATTAAATCAATAAGAATATGTTCAACATAGACTCATTGTTGAGAAAAAATATACGAGACCTAAAGCCTTATTCATCTGCAAGGGATGAATTCAAGGGTGAAGCCAGTGTTTTTTTGGATGCTAACGAAAATTCTTTGGGCTCTCCTTTGATGAAATGGTATAACCGATATCCGGATCCATTACAAATAAAAGTAAAAGAGAAGATTTCATTCATTAAAAAAGTCCCCACAGCTCAAATATTTTTGGGAAATGGCAGTGACGAACCCATTGATCTTCTTTATCGCTGTTTTTGTGATCCTGGAAAAGATGAGGTAATTATTTTTCCTCCAACATATGGAATGTATGAAGTGTCTGCCAATATTAACAATGTTAAATTGGTGTCTGTCCCCCTTATGTCAAATTTTCAATTCGATTTGGAGGCTTTGGAAAGAGCCATCACTCCCTTCACAAAAATCATTTGGATTTGTTCCCCCAATAATCCTACCGGTAATGCAATTGACAGGCAGGACATTGAAATAATCCTGAACAATTTTGATGGAATCGTTGTGATCGATGAAGCGTATGTTAATTTTTCCCGCCAAAAATCATTTGTTACAGATCTTCAAGATTATCCCAATCTTGTTGTTTTACAAACACTGAGTAAGGCATGGGGATTGGCTGGCATCCGAATGGGCATTGCTTTCGCTTCCGAAGCCATCATCAGTTGCCTGAACAAAGTAAAACCTCCCTATAATATCAGCGAGCCAGTGCAGGAATTGGCGCTAAAAGCACTTGATGAGATCGGACAAGTAAATGACATGATACAACAGATTGTTTCAGCCAGGATCTCTCTTGAATCTGCTCTCTTGAAATCCAGTCATGTCCTGAAAGTTTACCCATCAGATGCCAACTTCCTGCTAGTTGTTTTTGATAATGCAAGCGCCATGTATAATCATCTTCTCAAGATAGGAATCGTGGTTCGAGATAGAAGCAATGTATTATTGTGTGAAAACGGATTGAGAATAACTGTAGGTACAGCATCCGAAAATGTCAAATTATTAGATGCTATTCAATCATTCGCATAAAGAAATGTAGGATCATGAAAAAAGTGCTTTTTATAGACAGAGATGGTACCCTGATCAAGGAAGTCCCCCCGACTTTTCAGATTGACAGTTTTGATAAGTTGTTCTTTTATCCGGGAGTATTTCAATACTTGTCCAGAATAGCCAGGGAATTTGATTTTCATCTTTCAATGGTTTCAAATCAGGACGGGTTGGGCACAGATTCATTTCCATTATCTGATTTTGAGCCTGTTCAACAGCATATTTTGCATACGTTGGCGGGAGAAGGAATCGTATTTCAGGATATTCATATTGATCCCAGTCTGCCACAAGAAAATTCTCCTTCCAGAAAACCCGGAATAGGTATGTTGGGGAAATATTTCAACGAAACAGAATTTGACCTGAAAGGCTCTTATGTGATTGGAGACAGGCTAACCGACCTTCAATTGGCTAAAAATCTGGGTGCCCAATGCATCTTGTTGAACAATCAAAACGGTGCAGGATACATTCATGTGGATGAATTAGATGAAGATTTGAAAGCACACCTGGCTTTTGTTACCTGCGAATGGTCATCCATATTTATGTTTTTAAAAAATGGACACAGAAGGGTTGTTCATGAAAGAAATACGCATGAAACCAAAATTCTGGTAAAAATAGACCTAGATGGCACTGGTAAATCAGATATAAACACAGGTCTCGGTTTTTTCGACCATATGCTTGATCAGATTGCAAGACATGGTAAAATGGATCTTACGGTACAGGTAAAAGGAGATCTGCATGTAGACGAACACCATACCATTGAAGATACCGGAATCGCTCTTGGTGAAGCCATGTCCTTGGTTTTGAGTGATAAAAGGGGTATGGAAAGATATGGTTTTGCCTTGCCAATGGATGATGCTGAAGCAAAAGTGCTTATTGATTTTGGGGGGAGAAGTTGGATAGTATGGGAGGCTGAATTTTCAAGGGAAAAGGTAGGGGATATGCCTACAGAAATGTTTTTTCACTTTTTTAAATCTTTTGCTGATGCAGCCAAATGCAATCTCAATATTAACTGCAAAGGGGACAATGAACACCATAAGATAGAAGCAATTTTCAAGGCCTTTGCCAAGGCGATTAGGATGGCAGTAAGAAAGGATGCCTGGAATGATATATTGCCAAGCACCAAAGGAATGCTGTAAAAACCGGTGATTTTAATGCGTTAGTGAATGCAAAATATCATATTTGGTAAGGATATGAAAACTGCCACCCTCATCTTTTGCTAAAACAGCACCTGTTTCCCTGCTGATCAAGTTGGTTATTTTTTCAACAGGAGTGTTGAAATCAATTACTGGGTATGCTTTTTCGAGCACTGACTCAATTTTACTGGTTCTAAGATCTGGATTGGAAAACATTTTTTGAAAAAGACCATTTTCACTGATGGAGCCTATTGGAGTATTGGCTTCCATGACCGGAATATGCTCTATCTCATATTTTCTCATAAGGTCTACAGCTGCCGCTACCAATTGATCTTTTTGGATGCTGATCAGTTTTTGTTTGGCTGGTCTGGTTGATACAATATCCCTGAAAGTCTTTACTTCTAAAAATCCCCTTTCCATCATCCATTGGTCATTATAGATTTTACCTACATAGCGACTACCATGATCATGGAAAATGCAAACCACCATGTCATCCTTTGTTAAACTGTCCTTTAGTTGTATCAATCCCTGTAGACAGCTGCCAGCACTGTATCCACAAAATAATCCTTCTTCCTTAGCGATTCTTCTTGCCATAGTGGCTCCGTCTTTGTCAGTGACCTGCTCAAAATGATCTATTACTGACATATCATAATTCTGTGGCACAAAATCTTCGCCAAAACCTTCTGATATATAAGGATGAACCTCTTTCATGTCAATTTCACCTGTCTTGAAGTATTTGGTGAGGAGTGAACCATATACATCTATGGCCCAAATTTTGATATTGGGATTCTTTTCCTTTAGGTACTTGGCAGTACCTGTTATTGTACCACCAGTTCCGGCAGTGCAGACCAGATGCGTGATTTTGCCATCAGTCTGCTCCCATATTTCTGGTCCGGTAGATTCATAATGGGCCAGACGATTGGCAAGATTATCATATTGGTTGGCCAAGAAGGAATTGGGTATTTCCTGTGAAAGTCTTTTTGCAACTGAATAGTAGCTTTTGGGATCTTCGGGCTCTACATTTGTCGGACATACGATGACCTCTGCTCCAACGGCTTTTAATATGTCAACTTTTTCTTTTGACTGTTTGTCGGTTGTTGTGAAAATACATTTATAGCCCTTTATGATCCCTGCCAAAGCCAGTCCCATCCCAGTATTTCCAGAAGTACATTCAATGATTGTACCTCCCGGCTTCAACTTCCCCTCTTTTTCTGCAACTTCTACCATTTTCAATGCCATTCTGTCTTTTATAGAATTGCCTGGATTGAAATAATCAACTTTTGCCAGAACCTGGCAAGGCAGTGACTGGGTAATCCTGTTGATTTTGATCAAAGGTGTATTGCCAATCGTTTCCAATATGTTGTTTTTGATATTCATTTTCAAATGATTTATACAAAATTACCCTTTTTTCTTACTTGTGAATTTTCATCCTTATGGATGACGCTTGTCATTTGGATATCCTCCTCGTAATGGAGAAACTGTCTTTTGTTTCATTTCCTTGATATTTCACATTTCATCATGGTTTACTCCTAGACCCGGCAATAGTTTGCTGTTGTTTTTAACCATTTTCCACTAAAACTATTTTGTATGAAACAGCAGTCGAACAGTCAAAGTAAGTCACACTGGCTTTTGCGCCAATTGGGATTTTTGTATTTATTTTTTGGTATTCCCATTTTGGTATTTTCTCAATCACCTACTGGAAATATTGATCAAGCTTCTAATGGCAAACTTGCCAGTCCCAATGACCCGGTAAAATGGGTGAACGGTGATCTCAATGAAACCACCAATCACTATTTAGAGGCACAATCAATACCTTATCGGGTAAAAATAGATAGGGTACCTTTGGGTGTACCCATCAAAGTGGTCATTGGATTCGATGTGAGACACAATGGGCATGTTTCAATCGATTATCTTACCAGTTATGATCAACCAGGACCTCATGCATTGAAATATGGTGCTGGCCATGTTGAAGCCATAGATCCCCGTACGGGGATTCTTGCGTCAACTGTAACACCTGTTTATGCCGATATTCCATCCCCTGGTACCAAGAATTCTCCTTTGGGTTATCTTAACCAACCTGAAGCCAGTTTCAATTTGATTCAAGCTGCCGGAAAAACCAAAATGACTCTTTACAATGCCAGTTTTGATGGTCCATTGAAATGGGTTTCAGGTTTGGAGCCGGATTACAGCGAAACCAATGCAACAAATGAAGCCCAATTGGAAGTTACCTTCATTGCAACTGCGTTGCCTGTTGTTTTTGCCTGGGGTGGACATGTTGCCAGTAGATTTGATTGGGGATATCTTCCCAACGGTCAACCCAGATCAGCTGGAGGAATTACCGGGGCCTCATACCATACAAGACTGAAAACGATGTATGTCAATGGAGTTGAAAATTCCTTGGGAAATCAAGACATGTCTTTGAAAGTTGCTGCACCCATTTGCAACCTGGATCTAGTTGTTGATGCTCAAACCAATATCAATTGCTTTGGAGATAGCATTCAAGGATCTGTATCACTGCTTGCAAGCGGGGGAATCACACCTTATACTTATAGTATCGATACCGGAAGAACCTACCAATCATCTGATCAGTTTTCTTCATTGAAAGCCGGTAACTACCTTTTTTGGGTAAGGGATCAGATTGGTTGTATTGATTCTGTCAAGGCTACCATTACCCAACCCGACTCAGCGTTGCTGTCGATGGGCAAGGTAACGGACGTAAATTGTTTTGGTGATTCTACCGGAGCGATCGATTTGAGTGTCTATGGTGGAACCCGAGATTACAGCTTCGACTGGTCCAATGGTGCCAAGACGGAAGACCTGAGCAACCTGAAGGCAGGGCAATACATCGTCACGATCACCGACAAGAATGGTTGTGTGCTGAAGGATACATTTGCCATTGCACAACCCGACTCAGCGTTGCTGTCGATGGGAAAGGTGACAGACGTGAACTGTTTTGGTGACTCTACCGGAGCGATCGACCTGAGTGTCTATGGTGGAACCCGAGATTACAGCTTCGACTGGTCCAATGGTGCCAAGACGGAAGACCTGAGCAACCTGAAAGCAGGGCAGTACATCGTCACGATCACCGACAAGAATGGTTGTGTGCTGAAGGATACATTTGCCATTGCCCAGTCTGATCCATTGGTAGTGATAGCCTATGACACAACTGTTTGCGCCAAAGAAAGAATTTTGCTGAGGGCTTCGATAGAGGGTGGCGTATGGTCTGGAACAGGCATAGATGGTAATTACTTTGAATGGCCAACGCCCGGTACATTTAAAGTGGTTTATACCTACACCAATGTAAAGGGCTGTGTGGCTAGAGATACAGCAACGGTGATGGTAAAACTGTGTGAATCAGGTTTCTGTACTTATACGCAGGGTTACTATGGCAACAATGGTGGTTTGGCTTGTTTCCAGGGTCAGAAAATCACAACAAAGGGACTTGTTCAAAAAGCATTGCTTTCTGGTCCTATTGTTCTTGGAAAAGCATCTCACAACAAGACATTTACCGTTTCCTATGCCGCAGCAGATTCTGTTATCATGATACTTCCCGGTGGGGGCCCTTCTGCCGCCTTGGCATATACGGGCAACAGAACCCCTTCAACCTTGCCTTCTAGTATGTTAAAAAATGGAAGAATTTATAACGGATTATTGGCACAGACATTGACTTTGGCGCTCAATATGAGGGTAAATGAAGGATTGGGAGACTTTGAGTTGTTGAGTGAGAAATATCTCATGACACAAGACAAAGCAGGATGTGGCTCAGATTCTGTTAAGAAATGTGCATATCACTCTTATCAATTGAATAAAAAAGTTGTTCAGGCATTGGGAGCAGAAAACACGGTAAGTGGATTGATGGATATGGCCAACAAAGCATTGGCTGGGGTTCTTCCTACCGGTTTGTCTTTCAGTGATATCAATAGCGCAGTTGACTTGATCAACAATGCCTTTGATGGATGTAGGGTAGGATGGTATGCTGATACGATCGTTTATTGTCCGGATCTAACACTTATTTCTTCTGCCCTGAACAACGGGTTTGTTCAGCAGGAGAATAAGAGGATTACCCCTCAAGTAGTGGTCTATCCCAATCCATTCAAGGATCGGATTACCTTTAAAATCATCATGCCTGAAAATGGCAAAGGAAGTTTGTCGATTTATACAGCTTCAGGACAACTATTGTCCACTGTATTTGAACAGCAAATTTCTGCAGGAACAATGTTCACATATGATTATAAAGCTCCTGTAAATTGGAAGGGTAATTTGTTTTATGTTTTCAGATTCAATGGAAAATTGTATTCCGGAAAATTAATGAGAGAGTAAGCAATAAGTGCGAAAATCAAAAAGGCCATATCTAATTAGATATGGCCTTTTTCTTTGTCAAGGAAAATTTTATTTGTTTGAAACTGCTTTCATCTCAGCTTCAATTTCAAAACTTATACAGGCAGTAATTCTGTATTCTTTGATCTTGTTGTTCGCATCAACCAATGCACTATGCTCTTTGATGTAAAGCGATCGAATGTGTTTGATTGTCTTGGAAGCTTCAAGAACTGCCTGCTGAGCTGCATCTTCCCAACTCTTGGAAGAATTGCACATGACTTCAATGACCTTAATGATTGACATGGTTAAAAATTTAGGTGAATAATTGGCAATCTAATCATGACGGTTAATGGTAATCATGATGTTCGTCAGTGCAATGGTTTGAATGATCATGAAAACGCCTGATGGATACTCTTTGTATTTTATTCTTTCATTTATTCATTTGCTTAAACAGAATAAGATGCAAAAGAAAAAACCTTTATTGCCAGAAAAAGAACCAGAAGTATTGCCTCCAAAATATCCTGAGGTCCAACCTGTTGTTGATCCAGATGATCCACTCGTTCCCCAAGAGAATCCGGACCTGATTCCGGAGGATGATCCTTTTATAACTCCCCCTGAAGAGATGCCTCCTCCAGGAGAGGGGCCTTAATGACCTGTGTCATGCAGCAATCAAAAGTAGATCATTGAAAACCGAATTTTTGAAATGTAGCTTTGTATCAGTCGGTTTACGGGTTAATTTCCGATGCCGGTTAGATGAGAGCAGATGAAATGAACTGTAAAAAGTTCGGAAAACTGCACAATCCGGAACTGGGTACACCAGTTCCGTTTTTTTTGCTTTTATTCTTCAAAATGGCTAAATTTGCGTCTCATGCCCAGATGGCGGAACTGGTAGACGCGCTAGACTCAAAATCTGGTTATCGCAAGGTAGTGCAGGTTCGATTCCTGTTCTGGGCACAAAACTCCGGGGGCTGACCGGTATTGACAGCGTAGGTCTTTGAAAGTAAGCATGCAGTGCGTTGCGTATGTTTAGCACTTAAATCTGAATACGAAACCAATAAATGGCGAGAATACTTACGCCATGGCTGCCTAATCAGTGATTAGCGCACCCATTATAGCCGACTGACGGGCTTGCCTTTGCCAAGTCACTCCGCTGAATCAAAAAAAACAAGGCTGCTTTAACCATAGGCTGTGCCGGTTAATCAAGACCATCCAGCTAAGGAAACTATTGGTTCTTTTGGCTCCTGTAGGTTCCCGACAATTAATTCCAAAATAAGCATGTAGAAAGCTTTCGGAGGATATGTTTGGACGTGGGTTCGAATCCCACCAGCTCCACCATCTAATTTTTTTCTTTCTTGATTTCCTTGCAATTTCTTGAATTGTCCGGTGTTGAAGGAATTATGAGATTAATTCCTTTGTAAATGGTATACCATAAAAAAAGCGACTTAGTAATAAGTCGCTTTTTCAATGTATCCTAAAAAACTATCTATATCCTACGAGATTTCTATTCATGTGACATCCACCCCCTGCAGAACCTTTGTAGGTAGTACAAGATCCCATCAATATTATGATCGACAAAATAACAAATAGAAGTGGAGCTTTTTTCATTCAAATGGTTTGAAGTACAAATATAGAGCTGATTTTTATCGAATTTCTTATGTTATCCCCCATTTTTTTCGTTTTTTTCACCATTTTAACGTTTTTAATACCGTCATTTTCTCCATTAAACTCTCTTATTGACCCCTATAATCTTTCCAAATCATCTTATCTTGTGTAAATATTATTTAATATGAATGTAAATCTTCACAGACCCATCGTCTTTCTTGATCTGGAAACTACCGGACTTAATTTGGCAACAGACAGGATTGTTGAAATTGCCTTGTTAAAAGTTGATCAGGAAGGTAAAAAGGTGGTGAAGAGGAAGCTCATAAATCCTGAAAAGCCAATTCCTGCTGAAGTATCTGCCATACATGGGATCACCGATGATATGGTAAGAGATGCACCTACTTTTAGACAAATTGCCAATGAAGTGAAACAATTCTTGGAAGGTGCTGATTTGGGTGGGTATAATTCCAACAAATTTGATTGGCCTCTATTGATGGAGGAGTTTTTAAGGGCAGGGTTGGATTTTGACATTGATGGTAGAAGACTTTTGGATGTCCAAAAGATCTATCATCAGATGGAACCCAGAAATCTTTCCGCTGCATACAAGTTTTATTGTTCCAAGGAATTAGAAAATGCCCACAGTGCAGAAACAGATGTTACTGCAACATGGGAAGTTTTTCAATCTCAAGTGGCCTTGTATCCTCAACTTGGACAAGACCTCGATTCTATCATGAAACTTATAGGAGAAGATCAAATCATTGATTTTGCCAGAAGGATGGTTGTGGAGAATGGTAAAATCGTCTTCAATTTTGGTAAACACAAAGGCAGGCCTGTTGAAGAAATTTTACGCGTAGAGCCATCTTACTATGATTGGATCATGAAAAGTGAGTTTGCCTTGCATACAAAAATGAAACTCACTGAGATCTTCAATAAATCGATGTTAAAGCAAAAAGAGAGGTGATTTGAAAAAGCTGGTCATTATACCAACCTACAAGGAAAGAGAGAATATTGAAAAAATCATTTATGCCATATTGAGCATTGAAAAGGATTATCATGTTCTGATCATTGATGACAATTCTCCGGATGGAACTGCAGACATCGTAATGGGTATTCAAAAAATCAAAGCGGATAGTGTTTTTCTGATTCAGCGATCTGGTAAATTAGGGCTTGGAACTGCGTATATTTTGGGTTTTGAGTGGGCTCTCCAAAGAGGCTACACCCATATATTTGAGATGGATGCCGACTTTTCACATGATCCAAAAGATCTTGAAAGATTGTATGAAGCCTGTTCCTTGCATGGAGCTGATCTGGCGGTGGGATCCCGGTACATCAAGGGGGGGCAAATTGAGAATTGGCCTTTGATCAGAAAATTGATTTCAAAGGGTGGGGCATTATACAGCAAACTATTTACCTGGATGCCTGTAAACGATCCTACCGCTGGCTTCATTTGTTATACCAGCAAAGTACTTCAGTCAATGAATCTTCAAAATATTAGATTCATAGGCTATGCCTTTCAGATAGAAATGAAATTTGCTGCCTGGCGCCTCGGGTTCAACATTCGGGAAGTTCCAATTGTATTTCGAGACAGAGAATTTGGGGCTTCTAAAATGACCAAGGGTATCATCCGAGAGGGGATATTCGGTGTTTTATCCATGCAATGGCAATATTTGACAGGGAAGTACCTGAAAAACATAAAAAAATAAAAGCCTTAGCAGATTCAAATGAAAAAGGCTTTTGTACAGTTACACATTGCAATTCTTCTGGCCGGCTTTACAGGTGTTTTGGGTAGATTGATCTCAATTAATGAAGGATTATTGGTATGGTACAGGTTATTTTTTACTGCCATTGCCCTGGGAATAATGGCGCTCATTACAAAAAAGGTTTCCCTGCGTTTTCATAAATCATTTTTTTCACTCATTGGTATTGGCTTTATCATTGCTCTTCATTGGGTCTTCTTTTATGGCAGTATTAAATATTCAAATGTATCAGTGGGATTGGTTTGTTTTTCTTCAATTGGCTTTTTCTCTTCCATTGTTGAACCCTTGCTATTAAAAAGAAAGATCGATCCTGTTGAAGTTCTTTTAGGAATTGCTGTAATGTTTGGGGTGTATTTGATTTTTCATTTTGCCAATAATTATCAGCTCGGAATTGTCTTCGGTCTTATTTCCTCCTTTTTGGCTGCCCTGTTTACCATATTAAACAAATCAATGGTTGGGAAGCACAATCCGGAAACAATATCGTTTTATGAATTGGGAGGAGGATGGATAGCCCTGACGTTTTTCCTTCCTTTTTATTTCCAGTTTTTTCCTGTTGAACGCTACTTGCCTACTTCTTTAGATTTTGTATGGTTGATGGTATTGAGTCTTTTTTGCACAGTTTTGGCATTTAATCTATCCATTCGTTCCTTGCAAAAGATTTCACCGTTTACGGTCAATCTTAGCTATAATCTTGAACCTGTTTATGGCATTGCACTTGCCTTTCTGATTTATCAGGAGCACAGAGAGCTTGGTCCTTCCTTTTATTTTGGAATCGGGATAATATTTTTAACTGTACTGATTCAAACCTTTCGAACCTGGGGAAAAAGAGGTTGATCATTCCTTCAATCCCAAGTTTATCTATATTTGAGTATACAAAAGTCAACTATTCAATTAAAATTTTGATGAAAAGAATCACTGCCTTGCTTTTGCTTGCTACTTTTTTTGGAGCGCCTGTCTATTCTCAGAAAAAGGTACTGGATCATTCCGTCTATGACAATTGGCAAACCATTGGAGAAAGAAAAATAAATGCCAATGGTGAATGGATCGCCTATGTGGTGGATGTTCAGGAGGGTGATGGAACTTTGTTCCTGCAAAAGACTGATTCTTCATTCAAAGCGATCTTTCCAAGAGGATATGCTCTTGATTTTTCTTATGACGGAAAGTTTCTGGTTTTCAAAGTCAAGCCACCTTATGCCGAAGTCCGTAACGCTAAAATAAAAAAAGTAAAGCCTGAAGATTTTCCAAAAGACTCTTTGGTTATCTATGATCTTGAAAAAAGAAAGGCTGAAAAAATTTCCAATGTCAGTTCGTATAAAATGCCGGACAAAGCTGGTGGTTATCTTGCTGTACATTTTGCAAAAAAGAACATAGATACACTTATCAAAAAAGTAGTAAAAGATACCCTTGCTCATTCAAAAGATACAATTAAGCAGAGCATCCCCCTTATTATAGAACAAGTTCCAGATAAGAAACAAAAGAAAAAGCTTACTGGAAAAGGTGAACAGGATGATGATTTTTGGCAAGATGCTGAGGGGGATAATGGAATCCAGGCTCCTTTTCAGGAAGGAACTGATCTCATTTTATATGCATTGGGAACCGAATTTTCAAAATCTTTCCCTCTGATCAATGAATATCAATGGAGTGAAAACGCCAAAATCCTTCTTCTTGAGTCATCCGCTAAAAAATCGGATAAAGCAATTTTGCCTTCAGTGTTCATTTGGCGTCCTGCTGAGAATCGAACCGATACATTGTTAAAAGGGGGCAATGATTTTAAATCTTTTTCGATAGATAAAAATGGTTATCAAATTGCATTTTTAGCAGAAAGAGACAGCTCATACAAATCATTGCAAAAGTTCTATAAACTATGGTATTGGAAAAACGGTGATAAAGAAGCCAGTGTTTTGGCAGATAAATTCACGGTTGGGATGAAAGCCAATTGGGCAATCAGTGAAAACAGCCTTCCAAAATTCAGTCAATCCGGAAAAAGAGTATATATCGGTACTGCACCTGTCAAGCCAATTCGGGATACGAGTTTGATCGAAATGGACCTTGTAAAGCTGGACATCTGGCATTACAAGGATGATTACCTTCAGCCCTATCAGTTGAGAATGGCAGATCAGGAAAATAAAAGATCCTATTTAGCTATGATTGACCTTGCATCTAGAAAGTTCATGCAATTGGCGGATAAAGACATTCCATCCGTATTGACCAGTCCGGATGGTGATGGAGAATTGATCGTTGGTGTAACCGATAAGGGAAACAGGATACCCATGCAATGGGAGGGAACAACAAGAAAATCTGTCTTCACCATTGATGCTGTTTCTGGGAGCAGAAAAAGAATCGCTTCCAACCTCAATG
>JACCDP010071497.1_pt1 | contig 32114 bp, 44 predicted proteins | sample 7445841 | NCBI WGS metagenome assembly JACCDP01 (sample SAMN15323441, study PRJNA562643) | freshwater metagenome | isolation source: river surface water | place: USA:Blue River Watershed | collected 2017-08-17 | reverse complement strand
CGAAGAAGATTAATCAAGTCTTAGGGGCCCATAGCTCAGTTGGTTAGAGCAGAGGACTCATAATCCTTGGGTCGCTGGTTCGAGTCCAGCTGGGCCCACCAATAAATTCAATGACTTAGCGTGAAAATGCTAGGTCATTTTTTTGAATGTGTAGTCGGTGTGTAGTAAATATCACCGCTATACCCCAATAGATATATGGCACATGCCCGGCTATCTAAACTATTAGTTGTTTGCCCATTTACATAGTATTAGATTGAGTTGCTCTACCTTCAGGAAAAAATCAAATTTTTAAGTCTAATTAAGTGCCAAAGCCTTCCACGAGTAAATAGTTAAGGGATTTCTCGATACGGAAGGTGGATTATCAGTGGGTTTACCTAGAATGATAGGGGCAATTGCTTGAGCGTTTTGGGGAATGCCTAGGCGGGATTTCCACTTACTGGTGTTGAGGGCATCAACTGCAAACCCAATCACACAACTACCCAGACCTTCGGCATGGGCTGCTAACATGAGATTTTCAGCAGCTAACCAACAATCAGCATCTGTAAATCTGCTGGAGAATTGACTACAAACCACAATAAGGGTATTGGCGTTATAAAAAGCCTCAAAATGATCTTGATTGATAATTTTTAAAGCATGAGCTCCAATGGAATTTCCATTCTTAGCCTGATTTTGGAAATGCTCTTTGATGTCTCTGGAGAGTTCTTTTAGGATGGGGGTATCTTGAATAACCACAAAGGCACACGGTTCTTCATGCATTGCACAGGGCGCCTGAATGGCTGCTTTTAGTAATTCTTCGATTAGATCGGCATCTACAACTTCACTGGTAAAGCTTCGTATGGAACGACGTGTATAGATTGCATCGATGATAGAACTTGTGGATAAGATATTTTGCCTATAAATTTGTTCCATGATTTTCACGCTCGAAATATTTTGGATATATTACTTCTAGAGAAGAAGAACATTAATTCAATTTAGCCAACGAATTTTGATAATTCTCAAAAAAATAAATTGATGATTGCTTACGATTGACTCTCTAATATCTAGAGAGCTTGATCATGAATCAACCATTTCGATTTGAGAGTCGCGAGGAAGCAGGACGAATACTCGCTAAAAAACTTTTCAAATATCACGATCGAGATGATTTGGTTATATTAGGACTGCCACGTGGGGGCGTACCAGTAGCATTTGTAATTGCAAGGCAACTTGAAAAGCCTTTGGATATATTCTTAGTAAGCAAAATTACGAGCCCTCTACAGCAAGAACTTGCCATTGGGGCAATAACCAGTAGCGGTGAACTAATAATCTCAAAAGAGCTTGTCGAGCGTTTGGATATCACTCCGATTGAATTGGACAAAATTATTGAGAGTAAAAAAGAACTACTTGAGCATCGCGCAAAGCTTCTTAGAGGATCTCAGAGATTTACAAGCTTAAAAGACAAAACCATTATTTTGGTTGATGATGGCATGGCAACAGGCTCCACCATGGCACTCGCCGTAGCAAGCATTAAGAAGCTTAAGCCTAAAAAAATAATCGTAGCCGTACCCGTTGCTTCGCATGAGGCGATTGATCATATTAAAGAACTTGCCGATGAAGTTATTGTGCCACTCGTCCCAGACTTCTTTTATTCGGTCAGCATGTGGTTCTCTGATTTTCGCCAAACAACGGATGGTGAGGTCATTGAGCTTTTGCGCCAAGCCAATAAATTAAACAAAGCAAATAATCGAAACGGCGTCGCTATATGACGCAAGATTTTGGCAAAGTAGAGGTGGAAATTCCGTGTGGGGATTTAACACTAAATGGCACATTGTCCTTACCCATTGAGCCTCATGGCATGATTTTATTTGCCCACGGAAGCGGTAGTAGTCGTTTTAGTACTCGTAATCAATTTGTAGCCAATGTTTTAAATAAGGGAAATTTTGCAACCCTGCTTTTGGATTTATTACATCCAAACGAGGATCAAACCTCTGCGGCTCGTTTTGATATTGATTTATTAACTAATCGACTATGGCATGCATTTATTTGGTCGAAAAACTACCAAAAAACAAGATCGTTACCAATTGGTCTTTTTGGTGCAAGCACAGGGGCAGCCGCAACCTTACAATTTGCCGGAAATCTACAGCTGGAGGCTAGAGACAAGATTTTTGCAATTGTTTCCCGTGGAGGTCGCCCGGATTTAGCTAGAGCAGAGTATTTAAAGCAAGTGCGAGCACCATGCTTGTTTGTGGTTGGTCAGAATGATGAGGATGTCATTGCTCTTAATAAAATTGCATATAGTCAAATGACCTGTTATCGCTCGTTTCAAATTATTCGTGGCGCATCCCATTTGTTTGAGGAACCAGGTAAATTAATTCTGGTTGCTAATCTAGCGTTATCTTGGTATCAACGGTATGTCATAAGTAACCCCGAAATTTCCAAATCTTTCCAGGCTGGCGCATGATTAACGCACAGCGTATCAGAGACTATGCCATTCCACTGAATGGGTCTTCCTATTTGTCAGAGTTATTGATGGATATTGGAGAGCGTCGATTTGTATTAATTGGCGAGGCCTCTCATGGAACGGAAGAGTTTTATGCACAACGTGCTGAAATTACAAAAGGCCTGATTGAGCATAAAGGCTTTGATGCGATTGTGATCGAGGGAGATTGGCCTGATTCGTATGAGGTGAATCAGTATGTGACTCAACAGTCCGAGGCCGATAGCGCATCATCCGCCTTAATAGGATTTGAGCGTTTTCCAACCTGGATGTGGAGAAATACGGTTGTTGATGAATTTGTTGAGTGGTTAAAAAATCACAATCAACAACGTAACATGAACCAAAAAGTACACTTTTACGGATTTGATTTATATAGCTTATTCAAATCCATTGATGTGATTCAGGAGTATTTAGAAAAGCATGATCCCATTCTGTGGCAAAGCGCTAAAGAGCGTTTTAGCTGCTTTGATCATTGCAATCGCGATGCGCAAATGTATGGATACTTAACAAAATATGCCTACTCGAGTAATAGTTGTGAGAAAGAGGTAATTGCCCAACTTTTACATTCGTTGGGTGATAAAACTTCGGATGAATTTTTTTCGATTCACCAAAATTCGCGTTTAGTCAAAAATGCCGAAAATTACTATCGGCAGATGTATTCAGGTGATGTTTCATCGTGGAATTTGCGTGATATCCATATGACGCAAACAATTCGTGAAGTTGATCAATATCTCAGCCATCAATTACAAAGACCAGCGCGGATTATTGTATGGGCTCATAACTCGCACATCGGGGACGCCATGGCCACCGAGCAAAGCCAGCGCGGAGAGTTTAATGTCGGTCAACTTATGCGAGATCAATATCCCGCCCAGGTCTATTTGTTGGGGTTTACCACTTACCGTGGTTATGTAACAGCCGCTTCGGAGTGGGGTGGTATGGCAGAGCGAAAACAGGTAAAGCCTGCACTACCCAATAGCTATGAAAGCCTTTTTCACGATACTGGCTTAGAGCAATTCATATTAATCATGCGAGGCCGTGAGGAATTACATCGACTTATGCCTAGTAATTATCTAGAAAGAGCGATCGGCGTGATTTATTTACCGCATTCAGAACGTATTAGTCATTATTTTCACAGTAATTTAGTCCGTCAATTTGACGCGGTCATTCATATCGATGAGACTCGGGCAGTAGCACCACTTGAAAAGTTAGGGGTATTTCATCTTGATGATGCACCAGAGACCTATCCAAGCGGATTTTAATTAAACACGCATTAGCGCACTTGTATCCGACTGATATAGTCAATTAGTAACAAAATTCGACCTTGAGCATAAATGTCAGGATAGTATGGGCCGCCAAAGTAAACTTCGGGGGCTTCCCGTCGGTAGGTTTTTCCCCAAGCCGGCATATCACTGGGCCCATGAATAGGAACGCTATCCCCAGAAATACTCTGATAAAGGCGATCCGTTGGCAAGATACCCCCATTTCTTCTGGCAAGCGTGGTTAGATCAGTCGGGCGGACTAATAAGAAATCCGCTAGCCAACCGTCTCCTTTGCCAATGCGACCATGGCAATTGGTGCAGCGCGACTCAAACTCGTGTTTTCCGAGATCAATTTCAAACGGTTTTTGAGCATTGCTAAGTGATATAAAAGCAAACGTAAGTACGAAAATCAAAATTAGGTACAAGAATATTTTTATAATCTTTTTCTGATTAGTGGATACTTTGAATGATAAGTTCATAACGAAATGACCAAAAAGTTATGGCAATTCTTTATCGATTTTTGTAAATGCATTTTGGATAATGTGAAAAATCAATCCATAAAGTGCTCCAATCGCAAATGTAATGGCAATGAGACTGGATGCATATTCCCAATTAAATGCTTGAATTTGGAATGGGGAGTTCAGCATATGCAGCTTGAAAATAAAATCCATTAATGGTTGTGCCCAACCCAAAAGTACTAAAACAATCCAAGTGAGGTGTAAGCTCGCGAGACACAATCCACCAATTAAACAGGATTGAATTAATGTATGTTTTGCGTCTTTCATTACCCACCTTTTTTCTGATAATGGTGCTAGCAAGGTGTGAGGAATCGAACCTCAATAGCAACCTATTTGTAGATCACTGTTCTACCATTGAACTACACCCGCTAGAGAGGCAGTAACTTGCGAGTATCCATCGTACGCCTAGACAATTTAATCTACGACCCCTACGCAAACTAAATTCAATATCGCAAATCACGCTTCCTTTATAAATTTTTTTCTCAATGATTTTTTGATACTTATCAAAATTTTTTACCTAAAAAAGTCTATAAACAGATGACATGGAGCCAGTCAATTAGACTTCGCATCCCTGTGACTTTTTGACTATGAAGAGGATTTACTATGAAAATTTATCAAAGACTGGCATTGGGTACCGCGAGCTTACTGATTTTGGTTTCGGTTGCGCACGCGCAATCTGGAAAAGTTGACTTTGGTAAGCGTGAATATGTTTCAAATTGTGCCAATTGCCACGGCATGGATGGGAAGGGAAATGGACCTTATTCCGATTTACTTAAAAAATCACCCCCTAACTTAACTACACTATCAAAAAATAACGGCGGGATTTTCCCGATGGATCGTTTGTATCAGAGCATTACCGGCGACAACATTAAGGCACATGGCTCCCGTGATATGCCGATATGGGGTATGGAATATCGCGTAGAGGCTGCAAATCGCTATATGGAATCGCCTTATGATCCCGATGCCTATGTGCGAGTGAGAGTGCTTGCTCTACTAGAATACCTTTATCGCTTGCAGATCAAATAAGTCCTAAGTATCACTATTTGTTACTTTTCTCTTCATCGGTTAACCTATTCTTGTCATAAGGAAATTGATCTTGTTTTAATTTCTCTTGGACCAGACCGATGATGAAGAGAACTACTATAAATAGGACAATTACAGCGATCTCAAAACTAGTGACCCCACCATTTACTGACGTTTTTGGCCAATCATAAAAAAACTGAGCGTAGACCACGCCAGAAATAAAAATTAGAAAGAATACTAAAAAATTCAATGTAATTTTCCTGGTACCTATAGGTGGTTAATCGCTCTTATTCAAATAAGACAACGCGAGTATTTGATACAAAGTTATTGCATGAATTCGTAGACGCACTGGGATTCATATTGCCGTTTAGTGCAAGTGAATTAGCAATAATGCTGCCATTAAGTGTGAGATTACTGGAGCTGCCACTCACTTGAATATCGGTATAAGGAAGACTAACAATGCCAGTTAGATTTAAACGGTCATTCGAGCCAGCAAGATCCATCGCGAAAATACTTGAGGGTTCTTGATAAATTAAGATTGCACTTCCTGGCGTGCAATTCACTGGTATTTTGGCTGTTAGGGTAAGGTTACCGGATAAATCGATGGGTTGATTGCTAGCCACATAAAACGTAACCCCATTCGTTTCACTTTGAACAATTGCTGAATTGGTAACTAAACCCTTATTAAACACATAAAAACCTGAGGCAAAGGTGTAACTTGCACCTTTATTCAAGGTTAATTTACTGTTATAGATTCCTGGTTGGCAATAACGGTTTGCACAGATCGGATCGGCTACTACCGCCAAGCCTGAGGGGATCGATAAACTGGGAAGGGAGGGGAATGCGCTGGATTTGGAGGTAGGTGTTGGTGAGCACGACGGGCAGTTAATCGCACCGTTGTTGTATACATCAATAGTACCGCTACCTGTAATAGTAATTTTAGATTGATTAGTCGCTTGAAGGCTGCCACCAATGGCAGCAGAACAATTGTTAAGGCTGGCAATATTTGTGCCATTAATCCGAAATCCAGCCCGTGTTACTAAGCAATCTGGCGCACTTTTAATCCCAGCAACCGCATTGACTTGGACAGGCCAACTTGACGCCACGCCGATAACAGGTGCAAAAAAAAGGGGAATATTTTGACTAATGCGCACTCGTACATAATTTGAATTATTAAAATAACTTGGAGTTGATCCATTTGGATTTGGTCCCGGAGGGATTGAGGGTGTAACTACCGCATCAGCAGTTCCTGAAGTAAAACCATTACTCGTAGCCAGCGACCTTGCTACTAAGAGTGCATTACTGGCGGAGCCACCATTAGCTAAATCAGCTGCAGCGCCAAGAGCTGCGGAATCTGCAGCACTTTGCATTTTTGTTCGAACGTAAAAAGCATAAGAGCTGTCAACCGCCAAACCTAAAAAACCAATCAGAATTGCTAGCAATAATCCAGTAATTACCATCACTGAAGCCTTTTCCTCGAATCGGATTTTTTGGATTAAACGGCGCATATGTAATTTGCAATGTATTTTTATTAAATTTAATACCTCACTATCTCAAGAACCGAAGTAAAAAATTTGCGAAAAGTCAAAACTTATTGGCAAATAAAAGTAGACTTATAAGAAGATTGAAAATTTAATTTGATTAATCTCAAATAAATTAAACAATTTCATACGATAGTTCTGAAATGATCTTTTCATTCCAAAATAAGATAATAAATCTTCGAATCACTCGTATGATTTGTGGTATTTTTTTTGTTATTGGAGTAAGTGGATGTGACTATATCGCTTTGCCACAATACTGGGTATGTAATGGTCAAAACTTGCAGATTTTGGAAAACATACAAGGTGAGGTACTTGACCAATATGCGGGTCAACAAAAACTGATGCTAGAGCTTCACAATGGGGTGGTATCTCAATTTGCTTCACCCGCAGCATTTGGTCGGTATGAAGTCTGTATTCAAACTCCCAAGCAAGTTTTTTTTGAGTTTCCAGCGTGCACGGAATTGACTAATGCAATTGAAAAAAGACCAGCCTATCATCGCTGGGGGGTACTTAACGTTGGTGATGGTGTCTTGGCTTTTGGTGATGAACGCTGGATCGATGATATTCGTATTCGATCGGGAGGCAGTTTTTCTTGTCGATATCTCGGACGACAGTATTCCTACAGCGATATGTTTCTAATCAATGACTAGAAATTATTGGCAAGCTTTTTTTCTAATCGCAATTCTTGAGTTTTCTGTTTTCTTAGCCGGGTTTTGGATGCTCGGCGATTATGAGGCAAAACGCTTTAATGTATGGCCCATTTCTGAGTGGCTAATCAATTATCAAGGTGGCTTTGTACGGCGTGGTCTGATGGGTGAAATATTGCGCTATTTTAGCGACGCACGCGGAAGTATTGTTTTACTAAATTCGTTGGTATTAACCTTTTTTTATTTATATATCGTCATATTTTTAGCTGTCTATTATTTCGCTAACATTCGCCAGATTGGTTTATTAATCATTGCCCTGCTAATTCCTGGTGGCATTTTGCACATGTCTATTGGAGCAATTTTTTACCCGCGCAAGGAAATACTATTTTTAATCCATTTTGGGATCCTTTGCCTAATTTACCTAATGCATGATCGATTTAGAGTAAAAGAGGAGGGACTCAGTCTAGATCTATTTGGGATCACTGCCGTTCTTGGAGGGGGCTTATTAACTTTAGTGCATGAAGCATATTTGTTTATGGCTTATCCCATTACAGTATTGTTATTCGTTATTCTCCATAAAGCAAATCGAACTTATTACCCTTTAAAACTTCAGTTGTTCTTTTATGTACTTTTAATTCCTGTTCTATTTGGGTTGTGTAGCGCATATCGTGGCGACCCCCAGATTGCACAAAGAATTTGGGACTCCTACACACTTATTGATCGCCTAGTATTGGCTCCAGCTGCACCATATACGGCTGCTTATGCAACGGCAGGGTTGGGTTGGACTCTACAACAGCATTTGTCGACCATTTATGGGGTTTTCATGACAGGAACTTGGATCTATTGGCTATTCTTTGCTATTGCCAATGCTTTTGTGCTTGTATATATTGCCATTCAGATTGAAAAAAAACAAGTAATCGAGCAAGGTAATTCTGAGTCTAATTACTTTAAAAATTCACTGCTACCATTGCAGACCATTGGCGCATTTGTTATTTCGTCATCTATGGTGATGATTGCCTCTGACTACGGACGTTGGATTGCATGCGCCACTAATCTCACATTACTCTTTTTATTTACTGTATCGCATTCCTCTGGGCCTCAAAATTTAGATTGGGGCCGATGGAAATTAGGTAATAGATTAATACCAATTTTTAATTGGATGGGCGGTTCAACGGTGGCGTTAATCCTAATTTTAAGTTACGAGCTTATTTTTCAAATGCCGGAGTGTTGCATCAGTGGAGTTGATCTCTTTATGCCTTATGCTAAATTTCTCGAGTTATATCATTCAAATTAGAATTAAAAATTTGACAATAATCAAACTTTAAATTGCTTCATTCATTAAATTGAATCTGCAGTACGCATGAATCAATTTATGAAAGGAAATCAAATGAAGCAGATTTATTGGACATTTAAGAACAAACTCGAGGATTTAAAGAGTGGCGATGAGGCTGTAACAGCGGTTGAATACGGTCTGATTGCAGCAGCGACTGCAGTAGCAATTATCGTTGCGTTAGGAACCATTAAAACCCAGCTCGGAAACATTTTCACCAGTATTGCAAACGCTCTATAAGGAATTGCTATGAATATGCAATTTTTTCAAAAACGTTTGCAGTCATTTCGGCATGGAGATGATGCAGTTACAGCTGTGGAGTATGGACTCATAGCTGCGGCTACTGCGGTTGCAATCATTGTCGCATTGGGAACTATTAAAACTCAGCTGGCCGATATCTTCACTAGCATTGCAAATGCACTGTAAAGGCTATTAGTAATGATTGTTCCTATATCAGCATACATTTTGTTTATTTTTTTAGGCATCGCTGCTATTTTCGATCTTTTTCTCAGAAGGGTGCCTAATTATTGGACTGGAATTGGTGCTGGTATTGGCATGGCTGCCCCATGGCTTACAAGCTATGGGGTAAGTATGACCAGTGCATATCTTGGTGGGGTCTTAGCATTTAGTTTTTTCTTAGTTCCTTATGTATTTGGTTGGATGGGGGCTGGTGACGTTAAGTTATTTGGTGCTTCTGGTCTATTTATTGGCATGGAACGTGTGATTGCAGCGGCTTTGTATATTGCGATTGCTGGAGGTGTATTAGCAGTGATATTTCTGTCGATTCGAATACTTCGATTTATTCAAAAGCGTAATCTAGGCGAAGCTAAACACTGGCATGACCGAGATTTGCCATATGCCGTTGCTATTTTTAGTGGAACTGTCGCACTGCTATTCAAGGAGATTAGCCAATGACAACTATTGGTCGAAACAAATTTTTAATTGCCATCTTACTCGCTGGAATAATTAGCTTAATTGTCGTTGTGATGGCAGCAATTTGGTTAAAGAAAATGGATTCGGTTGCTATGGTTCAGGTGGTTGTGGCATCCGATCAATTGCAACCTGGTACAAAATTAACGTCTCAGCAATTGGGTCTCACTAATTGGCCTAAAGACAGTATTCCGGTTGGAGCAGTTAATAGTGCAGAGCAATTAGTTCATCGTGTTCCCAAAATGGAAATTGCTAAAGGCGAAGTTATTTTAGAGCGCATGCTTGTGCCGATAAGTTCCAGCGGTAGTATGGCAGTACAAATTGCACCTGGTAAGCGGGCATTTACGATGAATGTCAATGAGGCTGCCGGGGTTGCAGGTTTTGCAATGCCAGGAAATTTTGTAGATGTCATTCTCAATAGTAAAGACCAAAGTAATCAAGAGGTTTCAAAAATTATTCTACAAAAGTTGTTGATTTTAGCGGTGGCACAAGATCGCTTAGCCAATGATAGTAAGCCCAAAGTAGTTAGCGCAATAACAATTGAAGTCACTCCTTTGGAAGCTGAAACGCTAGATTTAGCGCGCTCCATTGGAAATCTTTCTCTTGTTTTACGTCATCAGAATGACGATAAAAATATTGCAAGTAATGGGGTTGGAAAAAAGGATTTAATTGTTGGTCAAGTACGTGATATCAACACTGATAAAAAAATTATCAAAACCCCATCCATTGAACTTATTCGTGGGGTATCCCGCGAGTCAATTAATTGATGCAAGGATATCCGATGCAGTATTTCATAAAAACTAGAACGCGCCCCACAATATTAATTATGCTTTTTTTAGCATATCTATGGCTACCCAAGCAAGTCTTTGCTGTAGAGGCGTCACCCCAAATGAATATTAATTATCCGATTGCAGTAGGTAAATCAGCAGTTTATCGACTCAAAGAGGCTGCCAATCGTGTTTCAGTGGCCGATCCTGCTATTGCTGATGTCCGCTTATTAAGTAATCGCGAAATTTATATTCTTGGCAAAAAAATGGGGTCTACCAATATCTCGATTTGGCAAGACGGTACAAAAATTCAGGTTCTAGATGTATCGGTTGGTTCTGATACCCAATCTCTTCAACACTTACTTACTGATTTGTTTCCATTTGAGAAATCATTTCGTATCTCTTCTGCGGGTGAATCTTTGGTGCTTAGTGGCCGAGTGACTGATGCATTGAGCGTTCAACAAGTTATTAAGATTTCCGAAGAATTTACTGGAAAAAAAGTATTAAACATGCTATCGACTGATGATTTACCTCAAGTATTAATTGAGGTGAAGGTTGCAGAAGTCGATAAAACTGTTGCAGATAAATTAGGTGTGCAAGTTAATGGAAGCAATTTTTCTTTCAGTCCTGTGGGGATTCTTGGAGCTGCTTCGGCAACAGCAACGTCTAATTTGACAGGGACGATTGGCTCAGTCAACGCTTTTTTGCAAGCAAATATCCAAACTGGGTTGGTCAAAATCTTAGCCGAGCCAAATATTATGGCTATTAGCGGTCAAGAAGGTAGATTTTTGGCAGGCGGTATTGTGTTTCTACCAATTCCACAAAGCAGTAGCACGGGTGGTGGCGCAGTGATTACCCTACAACAACAGCCTTATGGAGTGGGGGTTAAATTTACCCCAACGGTTTTACGTGGCGGTAAGATTAATTTAAAGGTTGCGCCAGAGGTGTCTGAGGTTAATCCGAATGGTATTACTGTTTCAGCTAATGGCTCAACAACAATATTGCCATCAATAAATACCCGTCAAGCATCCACAACTGTCCAACTGAATGATGGTCAGAGTTTTGCTATTGGCGGACTAATTAAAAATAATGTCGTAGAAGTAACAAATGCGTTTCCAGGATTAGCAAATATACCCATTATTGGGGCTTTATTTCGAAGTAGCTCTTTTCAGAACGATCGTTCTGAATTATTAATTATTGTTACCCCCCGAATCGTACAAGCGCTTAATAGTAAGCCATCGCTACCAACTGATAAATTTATTCAACCTTCACAAATGGAGTTTTTCTTGCAAGGTAAGTTAGAGGGAAGTCCACCAGCATTACCCAAACCTAGTGACAAGCCAACTCCCAGACTTGGTGACGTCAGTATTAAAAAGTCAATTGACCAAAACCCCATTACAACTGAAGCAGTTATGACAGAGCCTGTTTCGCTAGGAGAAATGAATGAGTAAAAACAAATTTAATCTTAAGCTTTTTTTGTTTTATTTAATAATGCCACTACCTTATTTTTTAATAACAGCTTGCCAATCTAGTTGGTATCCAGAAGTAGGATTTGGCTCAAGTGTTAATGAAGCAATTGCTGCCCAGACAGTGCATAAGGAAAATCCAAAAGAGGTAAAACGTGAGACACAAGGTATGGATGGACCGGCTGCTAAAGCATCAATTGATAATTATCAACGCTCGTTTGAGCAGACTGGATCATCATCCATGTATGGTAGTAGTTCGAGTGCAATTATCAGTCCATCTGGTAGTGCCTCAAGTTCTAATTTGCCCTCTATTACAGGACGATAATTAATCATGAATAAAGCTGTCAAAGAACTGAATATTGGCGTGATTGCTAGTACTAATGAGGTCATCAAGAGTCTAGAGCAAGTATTTTCAAAAAATGCCAATATCGATAATCTTGTTTATTTAAAACGCATTGATAATGAATTGCGTCTTAACCGCATTGATACTGCAAAGACCGATATATTAATTGTTGATTCTATTGCAATAGCGCAATCTGACTTGGACGATTTATCACTTCTTAATCAAGAGAAAAGTCATCCAGCCATGATTTATCTAGCATCAAATTGGACTGAGCAACATTTGATCGATCTAATGCGTTCTGGAGTTCAGGATATCGTACATTTGCCTCTCAATGGTAGTAGTCAAGACTTACTCGATGCGGTGGAGCGTATTCGACAGAAAACAGAAATTGCTAAGCGCTCCAAAGCTAAGGGAAAGATTATTTCAGTAATGCCGTGCAAGGGAGGAGCAGGCGCAACATTTATTTGCGTCAACTTAGCCTATCAATTAGCTGAAAAATATAATCAACGGGTATTATTGATTGATCTTCACACACAATATGGTGATGCTGCATATTACTTAACGGATTCACTGGCAGCTGGAAATGTAGCAGACGTTGTTACCCAGCCCTATTTAAATTCAGTGACGATTGCTTCAGCAGCTATGCAAGTCGCTGAAAATTATTATCTCCTACCAGCTGCTAATAGTATTGAAAAGTCGGCCAAAATTCAATCTCATCAAATTGATACATTATTAACAGTAGCCGCATCTGAATATGACTATGTTCTGTTAGATTTAAGTAGCTCACTAGATGTTCTTTCAACTAGAGGAATTGATCGGAGTGATTATGTCTATCTAGTTTCCCAACCAACGCTTAATTTTTTAAAAGCGTTAATTAATACACTTAATTTATTTAAAGAATTGGATTATCCAAATTCTCAAATTCGCCTTGTAATGAATCAATTTGATATGGACGCTGCTTTATCAGGGGAAAAAATTACTCAATTACTAAGTCGTGATGTTGATAATCAAATTCCTTACGATGGTGCAGCCGTAGATGAATCAATCAATGCTGGTATTCCTATTGTAAAAATGAATCCGACAAATAGAGTGTCGCTAGCCATTGATGAGATGACTAATATTCTTTTAGAGCGAAAAGTGACTGCTAAAACAGAATCATTCATTACTAAAATTCTGCCATTTAAGTTAGGTTAAGCATGTCATTAAGACAGATTCTGAACCGCAAGGAAGAGTTCGCTCCATCCTTGAGTATCACACATAGCATTAAGCGTGAGGTATCGGATCAATCAAAATTAAAGCAAATGCTCCATACGCGCTTAATGGAGGAGCTTGATCTTGCGGCTATGGAAACATTCAATGAAAATCAGCAATTTGAGCACCTAAATGCTGGTGTCGAAAAAATCATCAAAAAAGATCAATTAATTATTAATTCTCTAGATTTAATTAATATTGTTAAAGACTTAAAAAACGAAATTTTTGGCTTAGGACCATTAGAACCTTTGTTGGCTGATCGAACAATTTCGGATATTTTGGTAAATACTTCATCCACAATATTTGTGGAACGTGCAGGGCGATTGGGGCTCGTTGCTAATCATTTCGATGATGATGCGCATTTATTAAAAACTATTGAAAAAATTGTTGCCCGTATTGGGCGGCGTATTGATGAGTCGAGTCCAATGGTTGATGCTCGACTTGCTGACGGCTCACGGGTGAATGCCATTATTCCACCTCTGGCATTAGATGGACCGGCATTATCGATTCGGCGCTTTTCAGAAGTACCGTACACCATGGAAAAACTAATTAGTTTTGGTACGCTAACACGTGAGATGGCATTAATTCTTGCAGCGTTGGTGAAATCAAAGCTTAATATTTTAGTTTCTGGAGGTACTGGAAGTGGGAAAACAACTTTACTGAACATTATGTCAGGTTTTATTCCAGAAACCGAGCGAATTATTACCATTGAAGATGCAGCTGAGTTGCGATTGCAGCAGGCTCATGTGGTACGTTTGGAAACTAGACCGCCTAATTTAGAGGGTAAAGGTGAAATTAATCAACGTGCTTTGGTAAAAAATTCACTACGGATGCGCCCTGATCGAATTGTGGTTGGAGAGGTTCGAGGAGCTGAAGTTTTAGATATGTTGCAAGCTATGAATACTGGCCATGATGGCTCTCTTACAACTATTCATGCTAATTCCTCACGTGATGCACTAACTCGAATTGAAAATATGGTTGGCCTTACAGGACTGCCAGTAGTGCAAAAATCATTACGTCAGCAAATGGCATCGGCCATTGCTGCAGTGGTTCATACGGCTAGATTGAGTGATGGTCGACGAAAAGTCATGAGTATCGACGAAGTTCTTGGTATGGAAGGTGACATTATTACTATGCAGGAGATCTATAGTTATAAGCAAACAGGTGTTGAGGCAGACGGTAAGGTGTTAGGTAAATTTGTAGCATCAGGAATCCGTCCTCGATTTGCTGATACAGTAGCAGCCCGAGGTTCACCGCTACCAGACTCTTTATTTTTAAATATTCATAACTGATATGAATACTTTTATTTCTATTGGGTTATTAGTTTCGGGACTTCTTACTATTAGTATTCTAGGATTTCTAGTTATTTTTTACTTGCAAACAAACATTTTTGGGGCACAAAAAAGACACATTTCCGCTCGAATAGGAGCGCTTGAAATTCAAGCTAAAGGTTTTTCTCTACCTGCATTGACTAATCGAGACTATCAACAAAAAGATTCCGTTTATCTCTTCTTAGATGAAACTCGATTTATTCGATATTTACGTCGACAAATTACTAGAGCGGGGCTAACAATTTCTGCAAGTTATTTATTAATTGTAACGATCACCGTAAGTTTTTTTATTTCATTAATTACTTATATTGCTTCTAATTCATCGCTTTATGCAATATTAATAGGGCTTAGTCTTTGTACTGCTCCATATTTTGTGTTAGAACTAATTGCACAACGACGGCAAGCTGCTTTACAAAAACAAATTCCAGAACTGATGGATTTCATGGCTCGCTCTTTACAAGTTGGCCATTCACTTAATAACACAATACAGATGGCTGCAATAGATGCACCCATGCCAATTGCTGCTGAATTCAATCGTGTCTTTGAAGAATTGAATTACGGAGCTCCAATTCATAAAGTGTTATCAGAATTATCTGAGCGAATTGATTGTGCTGAAATTCGCTACTTTGTAATTGCAGTTATTGTAAATCGTGAAATTGGTGGCGATTTAGCTGAAATTCTTAAACGAGTAAGCAAACTCATCCGAGAACGAATGGATATGCAACAGACTATACGCGTACTTACCTCAGAGGGCAGGGCTTCAGCACTAGTACTAGGGGCTCTTCCGTTTGCAATTGGAGCTTTAATATTTTTTATTCAACCGAAATCATATGAATTAATGTTGAGCGATTCATTAGGCCAGAGCTTATTAATATATGCCAGCGTTTTAATGCTAATTGGATTTGCTTGGATGAAGCATTTATGCAATCTTAAGCAATAGAAAGGTTAAGATCATGGAATCTTTCATCGGATTATTATTGATTTGGGTTTGTAGTTTTAGTGTCATTTTTCTCATCTTAAGACGCTTTTGGCTGATTAATATCGATCAGCGTATTTCTCAATTAAAACAAACCCAAATGCGCTCCCCTGTTAACGGAAGCAAGGATCAATCCGATTCAATCACAAATACCTTGCAGTTTTTTAGTCGATTCTCAATGTCAAGTAATGTATTGCTTAACTCAAAATTAAAAACCAAACTTTATAACGCTGGGTTGCATGGTGAAAAGCCACTTATCATTTATTATTCTGTAAAAACGATTTTAAGTCTAATTATTCCATGTGCATCTTTCTTGTATTCCTTTTACCATGATCATTCTATTACTTATGCATTGAGTCTTGCCGTTGGCTTGTCAATTGTTGGCTACTGGATTCCCGATTTTATTTTGAAATACTTGATACGTAAGCGCCAAGAGGAGTTATTACATAGTTTTCCAGATGCTTTAGATTTAGTACGAATTTGTGTGGCATCTGGCCTTGGTCTTGATGCAGCAATTACTCGGGTTGGTAGTGAAATTCAACTAGAAAGTCCTACATTGGCCCAAGAGTTCGATCAATTGGGACTTGAGCTTCGAGCAGGTACCTCCCGAAATCAGGCATTAGCAAATTTAGCAACTCGCACAGGGCTCAAGGATATTGAGGCACTTGTTGGAATGCTTAAACAGGCTAATCAATTTGGTACAAATGTAACTGAAGCATTGCAGGTTTTTGCAGATGATCTTCGTAATAAAAGGAGAATGCACACCCAAGAATTAGCAGCTAAAATTCCGGTAAAGATTTCAATTCCCATCATTCTATGCATTTTCCCAGCATTATTTGTGGTAATTCTTGGTCCCGCAATTATTAGTTTATTTAATGCATTTCGCTAAACTAAAATAAATAACTAATAGATGTTACTCAAAATTCATGGTTGTGCTAGCCGATAGCAATTGACTCCAATTGGTAGGCTGGATTAGTTGACCCAGCAACAGACCGGTAAATGAATATGAAACTGTCACGATAATGGGATTACCCGAATTAGATCCTAAAGGTCTTGCAATGGAAACTGTTGGATTTGCTTTTGACCCAAAAGTAATTAACTTATTTTGGCAATAGTTTATTGCAAAGGTTTGAATTTCTCCGTCGGTAATTGAGGTATTCACTACTGCTACTCGAGCTGCCTCACGACTAGCGTTAGTAATTACTGATTTGTCATAAAGCAGTGTACTGAGTTCAACAATCGCAAATAAAACTAATATTAAGATAGGTAAAACAAGTGCAAATTCTACGGCAGCTACAGCCTTATCACATGCAACGATTGATGGATTTGTAGTGTGATTGCTAATCATGCATTACCAAACTGAAGTAGATCTCTCAAAATAAAACCCCTATGCATTAAATATTTCCTATGTGAAATATATTTGATAGTGAAAATTATTATTTGATAAACGTCAAAAATAGTATTTCATAAATTGATATAAAGATAACAATAACAAGGGAGATCCATCATGAAATTTAATTCAGCCAAAAAATACATTCAATCTACAGTATTAGCAATTATTCTTTCATTTAATCATTTATCGGCTATGTCCCAGCTACCTGAAATTCAAACGGATAGTAATCTTTCTTGCATGATGGGGGGCGTAGGTTTAGATGAGTCACAGGCAATGCGAGAGGAAGCAAAAAATGGCCTCTTGCCATTGAGTTTACAGAACGTCAAGGAAATTCATATGCTTGGATAGCCGGCGCAGAATTGTAAATTATCAATGCCAAAGGTGAAACCATTTTTTTTGAAAAATGTAATGGACCGTTATTTCTTGCTAAAGTAATTCCAGGTCGATATGAGATAATTGCAACCTATGAAGATCAGGTAAAAAAGAGAATAGTTGTAATTAATAGTAAACAATCGACAAAAGTCTCATTTACGTGGCAGCAAAAAAAGTGAAGCTCTATATGATTCGATAAGATAAGCTTCTCATACAACGCAAAATTAACACCTCTGTACCTTTATTTGAGTGATTTCAAGGATAAACGTCTAATATTTATGGATAAATTATTTTCAATGGATTATCAATAATGTAAATTATTGGCTGTGAAGTGAGAGGGATGTTTGACTTACAGCTAATCGATTAGGATTTTTGAGGTCCCAAACTTTTATACTCTTTTCTTTGTGCTCAATAAGTTGTGATAAGCGATCATAATTAATGTTACTGATGTTTCGATTTTTAACCTGAAGATAATTATTTTTTTCTAAAAATGCGAATGATCGACTCAGTGTTTCACTGGTCATGCCCAAATAGCTTTTAAGATCTTCACGACTCATCGGTAAGCGCATCATTCTGAGGTCAATATTAAGTTGCTTTTGGCGCTTATGAAAATCAAGTAAAAAAAATGCTAATTTTTGTTCAGCACTATGGCTGCCTAATGAAAAAAGATGCTCTTCGAATCGATTAATAGTTCGACCTAAGATCGTATCAAAAATATTTCGTATTTCAGGTTCTGAGTCTATTAATTTAGTAAGAGTATTAAATTCAATTATGCATAATTCTCCATCACTTAATGCCGTGATATCTAGCCGATGTTTTTTTTCAGCAATACCATCAATACCCAATAGATCACCCGGAAAAGCAAAATGATTTATTTGATACTGGCCATCCGATAAAGAAAATTCAAGCTTGCAGTAGCCGATACGCACGTTATAGAGATGATGAAGGGGGTCACCATTACGAATAATAGGATCCCCCTTTTTCATCTTAACTTTAGTTACATATTTGCCGGGTAATCGACTTATAAAATCATGATCTAAATAATGATGTAAGCAATTATTTTTAGTTTTGCAATTGCTGCAAGTAATTTGACTGTGCTTTTGAGTAAAAGCTTTTGAAATATTAATTGTATTGTTGTTCTGCATTAATGAATCCAGGCGCATATTAACTTTCAAAAATTAAAAGTCATTAAGAAGAAAAAATGGAAATTTAAGAGTGATTTTTGCGATACATCATCGCTCCTACAATGCCACCAATAAGTGCAAATAGACCTAGCCAGAAAACAGGACGACCATGTGGACGGCACTCACAGGGATTGCATTCGCAAACAGCGTCTTCTTTATTAGCATCATTTTTTTTGGTGGAATCATCAGTTACTAGCCGCTTCACATCAGAAACTAATTTTTCAATATCTTGCTTTACTTGTGCGAGCTCTTCTTGATTCATAAATACTCCAATCTGTATATACCAATGGTTCATTTTTATATCTCAATTAAAACTTCAATTTATGCAATTATTAGCTCAAGAAAATTTATAAACATATCTTCAGCCTAATGAAATTTTCCTAATTCAGTAATGCATGTTGTGAAGTGAAATTAATTGCAATTCCCTAATTAAGTGGATAAGAACTTCTTGTTAGCCACGTTATTAGAAATTCAATTAACAAACTTCACAGCTACTTTATAAATGGAAACAAACCTATATTTTTGATAAATGTCAATTTACAAAAAATTTTGAAAATGAAGTGAATTTTGATTTTTATCAATATTATTTTGAACTAATAATTTATAAAGTAGCTGTGATGTATGAGGTTATTCAAAATTTGTAACGTGGGGATCAAATTCTTGATAATTCATACTTGATGGATACCAAGTACATCACCTCCACACCAGTTTGTGTCTCCTCGTGTGATTTAGCCGCGCTAGTTGCGGCTTTTTTTAATACTAAGTTATTACTATAGGTAAAAATTACTCAGGGTTATCACTTAAATTTTGAAAAAGAAAGGTATAGACTATGAGCGTTAATCAATTAAGTGAAAAATTAAATCATTTTCACAATACGTCGATTAAAAATGGCCAGATACTTGGACAATTGAATGCCAATGTAACAAAAAAATTGTCGGACCTTAATTCATCTTGGGTAAATCAAGTTGCTAAAAACATGCAAAGTTCAGCAGTAGAATTTATGAACTCCAAAAAGGTAAGTAATCCATTGAATCTTATGAAAATAAATGGTGACCAATCATTCCTTCAGGAGATAGAAAATTATCAACAGCATTTGAATGACGCAGTTAATGAGTACATGGAAGAATTTTCTAGCGCTAATGAACAGTTGCTAGACGATTCTCGTGCTGCTTTCAATGAGTTTATGCAGTTAACTTCTCAAAATGTACCAGATGGTATGGATGGATTCATTAAACCATACCAAGTTATGATAGGCTCTTTGTTTGAAGGAGCAGCGATTGCGAATGGCCTTTCTAAAAGCTATCTGACAAATATTAAAAAGAACTATTCCGCTAATGGTAAAAGTTCCAAAAATATTATTTTGAGCGAAGAGGTTAGTGAAAAGTAATTGATTAAAAACAGATAAGTAGCCATTCTTTTATCTGGCTACTTATCTGAAGGTTTCCACTTAGTTTTTTATGCAAAAACCATATGATCAGTTACTTTCTTTACACCAGGAACACCCCAAACAGCATCAATTGCAAGTGACTTTTCTACCCAATTGTGAACTTTTCCGCCAAGAATAACTTCATCGCCTTGAACAGAAACAGAGATATCTTGTGCATCTTCATGAGCTCGACGCTTCAGTGCACGCTCAATGTCAATCTTAACTAAATTTAAAGATACTGACGGTTTGATATAAATTAAGTTATTCACTGAGCGTACACCTGTTATATAGCGTATAGAGTTCTCTGCTGAAAGTCGTTCATGAAACCAATTAACTTCACCCGTTAAGGTTACGATCCCATCTTCAACTTTAATCAAAACCCTATTTCCTAATTTATAAATATTCCATTTCAATGCATCATTAACAGCAAGTGCAATTTCAGTATCACTTTTTTGATTAGATCCCGGAACCATCACATCCAATTCAATGGCAATTGTTTTAACGCCGAAGACTCGTTTTGCTGCTTGTTCTGCATTCCATTTTTCTGCCAAGCTATCAACATGGCCAGAGAGGGTAACAACCCCCCGTATAACTTCTACGCCAATATTTGCTGCATTTATTTTGGGATCCCACTTTAATTCTGCTAATACATCTTGTTAAAGTTCTCGATCAGATTTCATTATCAATTCCTTTTATAAAGTGTATAAATTTCAATGAGTACGTTGATTTAGTATATTTTTAATTACTCGAGTTTCTTTATATTGTTTAGACATCTTTTCACGAATTGCTTTATCAAATGCTTTTTGCCATACAAGTCGATCCCATAAATCTGGGTCTATCGAATGAGTTGATTTGATTTTTTTATTTTCATTAGGCATATTGAATAATTCCTCCAAATTGTTACGCTAAGAAATAATTTAAAAGATCACCGATGTAAATTTTTGATTAATCGCAATTTTCAGCTAGTAAAAGTGAATAGAGTGGATGTATAACTTGAAAGTGCTGGTATGGGAGAAAGTTTAAAGAGACAATTTATGGATGGTGAAATTAACTGTGTTTTAAAAGCTATTGTTAATCGAGGCATTGAAAAAAAGTTAGCGAATTACCCTGTTAGTCGCAACTTAATTGAGATTTTGCTTGATTCTGGAATGAGGATTGCTTCTAGCAGTAAAACAATACCCTGGTCTTATGTTGTTATTCAGGATGAAGATTACATAACGTATTTACAAGATTATGCTAAAGCCTTCAATCACATACACAGTGGTAATGCCGAAGCTAATGCCGAAGCTAATGCTAATAATAGTTTCGATTCACGTACTCATTCATCTGATGCGTTAATTGTCTTATTTGCAAATGTAGAGAATTCTTCTTCATTAAATGAATGTTGGAAATCAGTTGAAAATATTTTATTAGCTGGAAGGGCTTTAGGACTTAATGTATCAATTGATTGCTCATTGTTACGTTTATTAAATTCTATTAAGTTAAAGCAAGAACTTAATGTGCCTGAAAACTTAAGTGTTTTGTATGTTCTTCACATTGCCAGCTACATCAATACTTATTTACCAGCAACTATCAACAAGCCAACGGTGTGGAGTTGGCTCGATAAATATTCATAATAATCTTACAACTAAATTACTAGAACCGGCAACTTAGAATTGACGATAACGTTATGAACTTTGTCGCCGAGTAAAATACTTTTTAAACCACTATATCGATGTGTGGCCATAGCAATTAAATCTACTTTCTTTTTCTTTGCTGCATGAATAATACCATTCGGAATATCATCATCAAACTCATGAATTAGTTCGAGATGTTTGGCTTTTGCTAACACCTTTTCATACTTTGAAAAAAGCTTTTTAGCATAAGCGCTACATGCTAATTTATGATGCTCAATACTTATTGAGTAATCGTTATACGCATATTCTGAATATGTTGCTGGCGGATTTGGTTTAGATACATTGACCAAGTAAATATCAATTTTTTCGAGATCTAAATAGTTTGATAATTTTTTAATTAGTTGTTGAACAATCACAGATTCATCAATAGGAATCAAAACCGAATTAATCATTTTATGGCCTTTAAATTATGACACTTACATTCTCCCATCTACTATCAAAATAATTTTGATATTTCTCAATTTATTTTTATAAATTTTCAAAAAAATAAAGCACATTCCATTTTATTGGAGGATAACAATGAAAATTCGAGTCAATCAGGGCACTCTAAGTAAACGTTTTAGTAAGGCAAATTCTAAGGATGGCTTTGGATTTTTATTCCCAGGTATTTATGATGTTGAATTTACTGAAAACCATGAGTTGGTATTTCAGCATACTTCTCTTCATAAAGTCTATTTGCCAACATCATCCATCTTAGAAAAAGTAAAAACAGGTGTCATTACGTTTATTGAGATAAATGATTTTGATAAAAATCAATCTGCAAATTTTTCATTAGCCTATAAATGAATTACTTCAATAATTCGAGGTAACTATGAGACAAAATCCAAAATTTGATAACGATTTTGAGGATGGAATCGACGATCTAGAAATGAATAGGATTGATCAAACCATTCTTTTATGTATAAGTTTATTTGCTTTGATTCTTGCAATTGTTGGGTTTTCAATGTCTGATACGCTGTATCTATTCGTTAATCGATAAATCTATTAATTTAATAAGTGGCTGCCATAGGCAGCCACTTATTATTGAATTGCAATTTCAGCAATAGTGCCACCATTCACTTTGGGTAGGGTTAGGGATAAAACACCGTTTTCATAAATAGCTTTTGCTTTATCGCGAATTACATCTCCTGGTAATTGAAAACTTCGCAAAGCACTTCCAGAGCTACATTCCCAACGAATTAGTTGTTCCTTTTCACTTTTTTGCTCAGATTGTGAAGATTGTTCGGCTTTAATAGTTACGTAACTACCTTCCACTGAAACATGAATATTTTCTTTTTTAGCACCCGGGATGTCTGCACGAATGAAATATTCATTTGGCCGCTCACTCACATTAATTCTAATTTGAGGTTCAAGTGGTTCATTAAAGACTGATGGTGAATAAAAACGTGTCAATGGGAAATCATCAAAAATATCGGAAAAAAACCCTGGCATTGAGCGTCTCATACTTTGAACAAGATTCCGACTACTACTAACAGGGTTAGTTTTAATTAAATTGCTCATATTCATTCCTTTATAAGAGTGTCAATTGATGTAGGCCATACCCAAGATTATTTTCTGAAAAGAAATTTATTTCCATTTGATAAATGTCAAAAAAAATAATTCTTCTATTTATAGGATATGTAGTGATTTATTTTTTGAGACACTTATGAATTTTTATGTATCTGTACGTAATAAATTTTTGATATCGCTCTTTTTTGCAATGTGTTGGTTTGTTGCATCTGCATGGCTTTCTTATTTTTGGCTTCTTGATCTTTCAAAAGTTATTGGTGTACCTCTTGCAATTTTTTTTATTTTTTTCCTTGCTTTACTACCGGGTTTTATAAATGCATTTATTGCCTGTGCTTTACTTTTAGATCGTAGACCACAGGTTTTCTTTCCTAAGAATTTCCCTGATGTAGATGTTTTAATACCTGTTTATAACGATGGTAAAGAGGTAATTGATACTATTAAAAGTGTAGTGGCCCAAGACTATCCGGGAATACTTCATGTGATAGTTATTAATGATGGATCAAATGTACATACTAGAACTATCTTAAATGATCTTTCAGTTTGCTATCCACAAATTCATTTGATTAATTTACCGCGTAATACTGGTAAGGCGTCTGCATTGAATGAAGGTTTAAAAATTGCGAAATCTGATGTAATTATTAGTATCGATGCTGACTGTTGGGTTAAGCGTGATGCGATTAAGCTGATTGTGTCTCGGTACTTATGTGACCCGCCTAATACAAAAGCTATAGCTGGATCAATTCTTGTTCGCAATTCGCGTGAGAATTGGCTAACTAAGGCTCAGGAATGGGACTATTTTTTAGGTATTGCAGCAATTAAGCGCATCCAGTCGCTATTCCAGGGTACTTTGGTAGCGCAAGGAGCTTTTTCTTTATATGACCGATCAACTCTAATTAAGCTTGGTGGTTGGCCAATTACTGTTGGTGAAGATATTGTACTTACGTGGAGATTTTTGGCTGCAGGTTACCGTATTGGGCATGCTGAAAATGCCTGTGTATTCACCAATGCTCCTAATTCTCTTAAGCAATTTATTCGTCAACGTCAGCGTTGGTCTCGTGGCTTAATTGAAGCCTTTAAAGAAGAACCTACTTTATTACTTAAACCACGTTTAAGCATTTTATTTATTTGGTGGAATTTTTTATTTCCGTTCATTGACATTGCGTATACCCTTGGCTTTATTCCTGGGTTGATTTTGGCATTATTTGGAAAATTTTGGCTAGTGGGGCCTATGACTCTAGCACTTATTCCACCTGGTTTACTTTTGAATCATGTAATGTTTAGAAGTGAAAAACAAATTTTTGACAATAGTAATCTCGGAATTCGAAAAAATTTTTTTGGCTTCTTTTTTTACATGATTGCTTATGGCATTTTGCTTCAACCAGCGTGTGTGTGGGGTTACTTTTCTGAGCTATTTAAGTTAAAAAAAGTATGGGGTACAAAATGAATAAGATTAAAAAATGTATTCTTGTTTTGGCTCTGCTATCTCAATCAGCACAGGCGCAAGAATCAACTTGGATGTTTGGAGGGCTTTCTAGTGAGCCTAGTAAGATTGCGGTTGGCGTTCCAGTATCATTCCTATCAACTGATAGTGAAGGCTTTGAGGCCTATAAAGTGGGCGCACAACTTCTCCCACTATATCAACATGGCGATAATTACTCAGGAATTTCATATCAATTTAATAAGTACACGCAAAATGGATGGGCAAAGGAGGGGAATCAGCTAGGATTAACCTCTAAGGTCATTAATCCTAGGACAGCTCTTGGCTATATTGCCAATGTCAATGTGAATTCTTTAGGTGGCCACACATTACTAACTACGGATAGCTACATTGGATTTCAGCCAACTTCAAGTACGCGTACGGAATTCATATTAAGCCGTGAGTGGGTTGAAACACAAAACGCCTTAAACAATGGGATTTATTACACCTTAGGCGCTGCTAGTATTGAGCAACGACTCTTAGATCGATTAAGTGGAATCGTCATGGGCGGTAATATGTATTTTTCAGACACTAATACACGACCATTTTTTCGGTTAAATCTAATTTATGATGCTTTACCTGATTATGGTGTTAATCTACAACTTCGATATCGCCAGTACCGTGACACCAATACTAATGTAGCCAATAATTATTTTAATCCCAACCAATATCGTGAGACGATGTTGGCTGTAGGATTTCGAAAATTGATAGAAGGCTGGAGAATTTCTGGCGTAGCAGGACTGGGTAGTCAAACCATTAATTCAGATGGATCAACAGGAACGCAACTACTTGAGTTTGCAGCAACAAGTCCATCAGTAGCTTCAGTCTTCTTTCGCACAAGGATTGGTTATCGTAAGGCTGCAGGATTTCAAGGCCCCGATTACACCTACAGTTATTTTATGGAGGAATTAATTATCCCCTTCTAACATGGCTTTCTGGTGAAGGCTGTAATGTATAAGCCATATGATTTGTACGTTTTTTTAGATACATTGAACGATCAGAGATGTTGATTAATTCGTCAAGCAAAAGTTTGGGATCAATAAAATTTTCATGAATACTCTGCTTTCTTGGAGAGTAGCTTGCAATACCGATACTAAGTGTAATCGGAGTTGAAATATTTATTGAAATACGCTCATTCAAAGATTGCATTTCTGTTTGAATTCGAACAGCAACATCCTGAGCAGCGTTGTAATCAGTATTTGGCAGTAGAACAATAAACTCATCGCCGCCAATGCGTCCAATCAAATCAATTTCTCTTAAAGCTAACCGACATTGACGTGTACTTTTTATTAGAATCTCATCGCCGATTGGGTGACCATATGAATCATTAATGTATTTAAATCGATCCATATCAATAAAAAGAATCGATACTGGTTGTTGAGAACGTTGAGATTTTGCAAGTTCATATTCGCAATAAAACAGAATGGTATTCCGATTAAAAACTCTTGTAAGAGTATCAATTTTTATTTCTCGGGATAAAAATAACATTTTTTTTGAACTTCGTGTTAAGAAAAAATTCAAAAGCGAAACAATTGTCCATATCATTAAGGAATTAATCAATACAAATAAGGCACTTGAAAAGCTTGTAAAAGATTGATTTAGGTCCTTTGTTAAAAGGAAGGTGTATTGAATAAAAAGAGTAGAACTTGTTAAGAATAAAAAAATTTTACTTAATCGAATGTGCTGATAACGATTAAGGATACGGTATGCAATTAATATTGTAGAAGCTTGTAAACCAAACGAAAAAAAATAAAGAAAAAGAGAAATTATCAATGAGTTCACTAATGGAGACTATGTTCAAAAGAAAATTTCTTACTTCTAAAAAGATTGGTACAAACATTTACGATGTCAGAAGGAAGTTTAGAATATTGATCAACCTCAAGTTGATGCAAAGATATATCAGAATTAAAGTCAGGACGATAAGGACGGCTATGTCTCATCGATTCGACTGTATCTGCCACCATCAAAATTTTAGCTTCTTGGCAAATTTCTGATTTAAAGAGTCGGTGCGGATAGCCAGAACCATCAAGTCTTTCATGGTGTTGAAGGACTACTTTAGCAATATCAAGTGGAAAAAGTAGTCTTATTAAGATGTCATAACTCGTCTGGACATGGTTTTTGATTAACAAAATTTCATCAATTCTAAGAGCTGTAGATTTATTCAAAATCTCTTTGGGTATTGATATTTTCCCAATATCATGAACCAATGAACTCATCATAATTCGATGGATAGCTAGGGTGTCTAGGTTAAGTTCTTTAGCAATTTCTACAGCAAGCTTACTTACATTTAATTGGTGCTTTGCATTCTGACTATCAATTGCAATGGCTGTATTAATTAAAAACTGAAATTTTTCATTTAATAATTTATCTTCGTTCAGATGTAATTGCTTAAGCTTATTCTGTAAAAAATTAACATACGATTTATTTTCAAAACCTAAAAAAATTAGAGGGTTATGACACTCAAATGTATGAAGTTCGCCATAAATATTTACAACCATATCATTCTTAGCTTCTAAACTAAGAATTACATTTTTCATTGCAAGTAACTTTTTTTGTAAAAATTGCTTATAGAGTTCATGAATGTTGATATGTTTTGCAAAAACGCTTAATTCCCAAAAATTTTTACCAATTATTGCGCTACGGGGAATTCCCAAGAAAAAGAAAATTGAATCATTAGCATTTTTAATTACACCTGAGGGGTATTCTAGAACAAGAATTCCATCGATCATCTGCTCTAAAAATTTTTTTGATGACACATTAGGCTTTTGTTTATTCAGATCATTTATTTGCATCTTAGGAATATTCCATCTGATAGGTCGATCAGATTAGTCCTTACTTGGTAACTAGATTTGATTTTTATCAAATCTTTTATGCATGAAGAAGTTATAAAAAAGCTTTATTAATATCGAATTCTTATGAACTACCAATTAGATCATCAATTATTTCTTTTGGCGGATGGACATCATTTTTTATTAATGGCTCGTGACTTATATAAACCAATACCTCATTTAAAAATAATTAAACGAGTACAGTATCAGCCTAGTAAGTTTAGAAAATATAAAAAAGACAACCCTGGCATAACAATGAGCAAAATACGTCAATCACATACTAGTTATGCCTACACTGATTTGAGTTCAGTGAGTGATGGACGATATCTCGCAGTTGCCTGTCAAAGTGTTGACGAAGTTTTTAAGCAGGGGACTTACAAAGCAATAACTTTAATAGGTAATCCAAAATTTCTAAATCAAGTTAAGACTCATTTATCGAATGATATGAAACAACAAATTCAATGTGAGATTCATAAAAATTACACAAAATTACCTATTGAAAAATTAGAGCATGCACTAATGCTTATGAAGTAAGTAATGACACAATTTTTTCTTGCCTTGGTATCATTTTTAATGGGATTTTCTTTTGCTCAGATTTTCCAGTTTTATTTTATTAAAATCGAGGATATACAATTCATTTTTCTGGGATTTCTCTTAGTAACACTATTTATTTTACTTCCACTAGAGATTTATTTATCCCTCAGAAAAAAGAATGTTAGGGAGCATTAAGCATCTGCCGATGGTGTTTATTTATAATAATTTGAAAATTTATTTATGTCTGATTAAAGTTTGTATTGGTAATTAGTTAACCTTTAAAGCAACTTCAGCTGCTTAATTTAGCTTCTAGGAAAATTCTTAAAGACTCATTTTTTGATTATATTTCTATCTTATTTTTCTTGTAATCTACTGATGTACTCTAAAAGAAGAAGTATTCGACTTTCAGCATAGATCTCAGTAAAGTACACATCCCCAACATTCATCTCATAAGCCTCTAATTGGTATATTGGACCCCATGCGGGCATGTCACTTCGGTCATGAATAGGTATCGATCCCTCCCAGAGACTTTGATAAATACGTGATATTGGTAAGACACCGCCGTTATTTTTAGAAAGTAAAGTAAGGTCAGAGGGACCATCAATTAAGAAATCAGCTAACCAGCCATAGCCTCGGCCATCTTTGCCATGACAGCTTGCGCAGCGTGTTTCAAATTCCTGTTTTCCGAAATCTCGTTGATAAATTTTTTGTGCATTACTTGTAGTCACCATAAGTAGACTAAGTATCAAACAATACATAAGCAAGAGAGTTGATAAGAGGTACTTTTTGTAATATGAAAATATCTTCATTAACGAATAATTATTAAATTTCGAATTACTACGCTTTAAGTTCATTTTTTTATATCGGATAACAGGTAGCGCATAAGTTCTATTTACTATTGTGAATATAAATGATTAAGTTCATTAATCCCATTGCAAAATCAATCAATTATCAAAAATTACGCCTCTTTATATAAGTTAAGAAAGAATAAATTTTGAGATTTATCAAGATAATCTCGGTTGTAAAAATTAGAGTCTTGATATTGAGGGAGAATCTTATGGACATGTTAGTACGAAACTCTTCATTTACTGAGGAAGCAAATTTATCGCTGTTGGTATATGAACTTCTCGGTAATGCTGGAGTTTGCATTAATGGGTCAGATCCTTGGGATATGAAGGTTCATGACCCTAAAACCTATGAAAATATCATATCTAAATGGTCACTGGGCTTAGGTGAATCGTATATGGATGGTCTATGGGATTGCGATCAACTTGATGTGATGCTAACCAAACTACTAAAGTTTGACTTAAATGATCGTGTTCATGGATTAGCAAAGGCTCGCTATGCCTTAGAGATACTTAAGGCACGAATTATTAATTTACAGTCTAAGAAGCGAGTATTTCAGGTAGCCGACAAGCACTACGATATTGGGAATGATGTTTTTGAATTAATGTTAGATCCATTCATGATGTATTCCTGCGGTTACTGGGAGAATGCTAAGACATTAGCGCAGGCTCAAGAGGATAAATTAAACCTAATTTGTAAGAAACTAAAACTGAAGTATGGTGAAAAATTACTCGATATAGGTTGTGGGTGGGGCGGATTAGCGGAATACGCTGCAAAGCATTATGGGGTAGATGTTATCGGTATTACGATTTCGAAAGAGCAACAACAACATGCAATTGATAGATGTCAAGGGTTGCCTGTAGATATTCAGTTAATTGATTATCGTGATCTTATCGGGAAGTTTGACAAAATTGTTTCTGTTGGAATGTTTGAGCACGTCGGCCAAAAAAATTATTCTACTTTCTTTCAGACCGTAAGCCGTTTATTAAAAGATGATGGAATATTTTTACTTCACACGATTGGAAGTGATGTTACAGTTTTGCGGACCGATCCATGGATTGATCGCTACATTTTCCCTAATGGAAAAATACCATCTGCATCTGAAATTACGCAAACAATTGAAAATGTATTTTTGATCGAGGATTGGCATAATTTTGGTCAGGATTATGACAAAACTTTAATGGCATGGCATCAGAAATTTATAGAGAACTGGTCAAAAATATCGGCAAAGTATGGTGAGCGATTTTATCGTATGTGGACCTATTATTTGTTAGGATGCGCTGCTTTCTTTAGATCGCGTCAAGGTCAATTATGGCAAATTATTCTTACAAAAAAATCTCATCAAGATACTTATCGTTCGATTCGTTCAAATTCTGCATCCAGTTTTGATAATTATCAGCCATTCGTTTCATTTGGGTATAAGAATACCAATTAAGCCAATAGAGTTTGCTATGAAAATTGGCATTAATTCGATCATAGTTCAAATGTCGGCTATGTTCATTTTAAAAAATTATCTTTTCGACTGGCTAAGTATTTAACTCCGATCGGACCATAACTTTCTTGATGCGGTTGCTGATGTTTGAGATGAAAAACATCGCCTACTGAGTAATCTGATTTAACACCATCAATTGTAATTGTCATGGAACCATTGATAACTAATGCTAAAGCCTCAAAATTGTGGGTATGTGTATCCAAACTGCCATTAGCAGGATATTCCACCAGAATGGGTTCCAGAAAACCTTGGTGTGCCAATAATTCATAAAACTCAGTTTGATTCATGGCGCCGCTGTATTACAAATTAAATATTGATTGATTAGGCTAATAAAAGATCAATTTGAATATTGCCACGAGTCGCATTTGAGTAGGGGCAGACTTGATGCGCCGTATCAATCAAGTCTTGAGCAACTGCTCGATCCAGTCCCGGTAATGAAATCATTAATTTCACAGCAATACCAAATCCTTGTGGGATTGGGCCAATGTCAACGCTTGCATCAATTACAACACCATCTGGAACTTTCTCTTTTTTTAGTCCCGCCACGTGTCGTAAAGCACCAATAAAGCAGGCCGAGTAGCCTGCAGCGAATAGTTGCTCTGGATTAGTTGCATTTCCTGAACCGCCCATGGCTTTTGGAAGTGCCAGATTAACATTGAGAAGCCCATCATCACTTGTCGACTTACCATCACGGCCACCCGTAGCGTGGGTGTGAGCGGTATAAAGTATTTTTTCAAGTTTATTCATATGAAGTTAATAACTTGATTACGTTATACGAAAAAATTATTTTATTTTTTACAAAAATTAATTTTTATTAAGACTTATTATTTTTTATTGATTTTACATAATCTGCAGCCGCTTGAGCCAACCTCAAGGCTTCGCTGGCTGCCTCCGTCGCACGTTTTGTCGCTAATGCTGCTTCTGCAGAGGCCTCTAACGATGCCGCTTCAGCTTGATCTGCTGCTGCTGTTGCTGCTGCAGCTGCGGCAGCAGAGGCCGCTGCCGCTGCCTGGATTGAAGCTTCTGCAGAAAAATGTGCCGCCTCAACGGCCGCTTCTGCAGCAGAAATTACAGACCGGGAAGCTGCCTCTTTAGCAGCTTTCGCACAGCGGTCGGTAGCAGCTTTAGCATGTTCAGCAGCAAGGCATGCTTTTTTGGCCGCCTCAGATGCGCTTGAAGTTAAGTTTTTTAAAGTTGATAGTGCTTTTATATAACTCTCATTCGTGGTCACATAGCCTTGACGAAGTTTGATAATTTCTTCTTCATGTGCCAATAATTTGGCATTAATTTTTTCTAATTCAGACGACATTATTAAACTCCATAGAGTGTTTGCTAGCAGGCAAATGATATTTAGTTAGCAATTTGTATCAGGATATCCTTAACTCTAAATTTTGATATATATCAATAAAAAAAAATAAAACATAAATAAATTACTTGGTATGGAAATTTCAAAGTAATCGTGAGAATAAATTGAACTGGCTCACTATAAATGCATATAAAACTGATAAAGATGCATCACTTT
>JACCDP010600955.1_pt1 | contig 32120 bp, 31 predicted proteins | sample 7445841 | NCBI WGS metagenome assembly JACCDP01 (sample SAMN15323441, study PRJNA562643) | freshwater metagenome | isolation source: river surface water | place: USA:Blue River Watershed | collected 2017-08-17 | reverse complement strand
GCTTTCGGAAACGCTGTGATCTCGGTTGTCGATAACAAAAAGCGCGACGGCATTGTGATCCGCTCTTGGCACATCCGGGATTGTGCTTGGTCTGACGACGAGAACGCCAACGTCTCAACGCTGCACCGCAAGCAGAAGATCTCGCTCGGTAACTTGGCGCGCCTCTTTGGCGAGAACAAGCTTCCTCAGAAATGGAAAGCAAAGCTCGACAAGGATCCGCTGCACGAGGTGACCATCCGGCACTGCGCGATCCCAAAGGATAACTACGAGCCATACGGCTCCAAGAAGAACTACGGCGGCATGCCATGGGTTTCGGTGTTCTACACCGAGGAGGGTGATCTCCTGGCCGAGATCCCCGAGCCCATCATGCCCTATGTCGTTCCGCGCTGGCAGAAGATCTCGACAAGCCAGTACGCTTTCAGCCCGGCGACGATCATCGCGCTCCCCAACGCGCGCCTGATCCAGCGCATGATGCTGACACTCATCGAGGCGTCTGAGAAGACGGTGGATCCGCCGCTCGTGGCGACGCACGAGGCCATTAAGTCCGACATCGACCTGACCGCCGGCGGCATTACCTGGATTGATCGGGAGTATGACGAGCGCTTGGGCGAGGCGCTCCGCCCGCTGCAGCTCGGCCGCAACGTAGCGATCGGTATCGACCTGCTCGACCAGCAGCGCCGCATGCTGGCCGAGGCGTTCTACCTGTCCAAGATCAACCTGCCACAGTCGCGCGAGAAGACGGCCTATGAGACCGCCCGACTGGTCGAGGAATACGTGCGCAATGCGCTGCCGCTCTTCGAGCCCCTCGAGGAGGAATACAACAGCAAGCTCCTCGACGTGGTTATGGCCCGGGGTTTGAGGCTTGGGGCCTATGGCCCACCGGACGCAATTCCCCAGCCGCTTCGTGGCAAGAACGTACGGTTCCGCTTCCAGAACCCGCTTCGCGAGGCGATCGAGAAGCGCAAGGTGATCGCATTCCAGGAGAGCACCGCGCTGATCGGCGCGGCCGCCCAGATCGATGCGTCTGCGCTGGCTCAGATTGATCTGGCTTCCATGCTCCGCGATGCGGTTACCGGCACGGGTGCCCCGACGCATTGGTTTAAGAGCCAGGATCAGATCGCCGCAGACCAGGAAATGATGCAACAGAAGCAGCAGATGGCGGAAGCCATCAATATGATCGGCGCCGGCGGTCAGGCCGCCAAAAGCGTCGCAGACGCCGAAGCCACGGCCCAGGAAGCCGAGGCGCAGGCACAGCAAATGGGATTGATGCGTGGCCAGTAAACTCCCCGCCTGGCGCTCATGGCGCCCTGTCGAGGTCTATCCCGGTGACCGAGCTGCCCCCGGCCTATTGCCGAAGCACCTCGTCGTCGCAATCAAGAATGTCGCCCGAGGGGAAGCCTCCCCCGAGCAACAGGTGCAGGCGATCGAGGCCATCATCAAGGTGGTCGCCTGCGTGGACGAGCAGAGCTTCCGTGCTGACGATCACGGGGGCGAACGCGACAGCGTCTTTGCAGAGGGCCGCCGCTTCGTCGGTCTGCAGCTCCGCAAGCTTCTCATCACGCCGCTCGAAATCCTGACCGGCGAACGGAAATCACAGGAGTAATATGTCGGAAGACCTTCAGGAAGTCGGCACGCCAAGCGTCGCCGAAACGGATACGCTTGCCCAAACCGGTGTTCCGGAACCAGGCCAGGAGGCCCCAGCTCCGGATGCCAGCGCCGAGCCGCCCAAAGGCTATACCTGGCCGGAGAACTGGCGCGACGAGATGTCGGGTGGCGATGACAAGATCAAGGCTTTGCTCGCCCGCTACACCTCGCCATCGGCGGCAGCAAAGGCGTTCCGGGATCTCCGTACGACCTACGACAGTCGGGACACCAAGAAGGACCCCTCGCCGGATCTCCCTGAGAACCCGACGCCCGAGCAGCTTTCAGCCTACCGGAAGGCCAAAGGTATCCCGGAGACGGCAGACGACTACCAGATCGCGGCGCCAGAAGGCGTCGAGCTCTCCGATGACGACCGCGCGGTGATTGCTGACTTCGCAAAGGCGATGCACAGCAAGAACATGCCGGCGGATGTTGTCCGCGAAATGTCGGTTTGGTTCTTCGATTATCAAGACACGATCGCGCAGAAGCAGGCTGAGAACGCCTACAAGACCCGCACTGATACGGAAGAGCGGCTGCGGCAGGAGTGGGGCCCGGACTATCGAGCCAACGTGAACCTGATGAGCAATGTCTTACAGGAACATCTCGGCACGACAGCTGGTGAGTTTCTCTCGACCACACTCAGCGATGGCTCTCGGCTGGGTGACAACGAGACGTTCATCCGCATGATGGCGGAGATCTCGCGCAAGATCGGTGGCTCGACTGCAGATCTCTACAGCTCGGACGTACACACCTCGGGTCAGAGCCTCGAGGCACGAAAGACCGAATTGATGCGGATGATGAACGATCCAGATCCCCAGGTCCGCAAGAAATACTGGGGTGAAGAGGTCCAGTCAGAACTGCAGCGGATCCAGGGCTCTCTGGCACGTCGGGCGGGCTGATGAACGACAAAGTCGTCTATCTCGCTGGACGGACACAGCAATCAAATAACCAAGAAGATCAGTTGATTGCGCAAGCGAACAAAGCGATCCGCGAAGCCATCTTACAGGTGGCTCGAGCATATCGCACCGGTGATGTCCGGGGCATCGCGATCATCACGATTGAAAACGACAACAGCTCAACCTGGCGCGTCGCTGGGAACTGTTCGGATTTCGAGATCGTCGCCGCTCTCGAATTTACCAAGACAAACCTCATAACCGAGGCTTGACGAGATCCCGCTCTCCCCGAGCGGGTTAAGCAGACACCCCGCACCGCGGCCCTGCACACCTAAAAATTAAAGCAGACGTTTCGCCCCGCTTGGCGAGTGGAGCCCCCTCATGGGCACCGCTCTGATCTCGCGCGACTGCGGGCACCCGAAGCCGAAGCCTCCCCCCAAACCTCATCCACATACGGAGAAATGCAATGGCTGTGCCGATGCAAACTCTGTATCGCGACGAGTTCGTGGCGAGCTTCGAAGTTCGCCAGTCGTATCTCCGCGATACAGTCACCACCGAAGCTATGGTCAAGGGTAACTCGGCCATCTTCCTCGTGACGGGCCAGGCTGACACCATGAAGGAACGTGGTGTCGACGGTCTGATCCCCGCCGCCAACGAAACCGACACCCAGGTCACGATCAACCTGAAGGAAATGCACCACCGTGCTACGCAGACCGGTTGGGACATCTTCACGGGTCAGTCCGACCGTCGCCGCATCCTTCAGGAGCGCGGTATGCGTGCGGCCAACAAGGAGATCGATACCACGATCCTTGCTGCGCTGAACGCCACGACCACGAACTACAACTCTGGTACGGCTATCACGCTGACCTACGGCAAGCTCGTGGACATCCTCTCCGATCTCTACGAGAACGAAGTGGACAACGACGGCTCGATCACCTGCGTCTGGTCTCCCAAGACCTACGCGCGTATCCTGACGTTCTCGCAGGCGACCTCTGTTGACTATGTCAACCAGAAGCCGCTGGTCGAAGGCCCGCAGCCGTTCCGCTTCCTCGGTGCAAACCACATCATGCACCCGAAGGTTCCGGGCGTCGGCACCTCGTCTGCGAAGTGCTACGTGTATCACAAGAACGCCATCGGCCATGCCATCGACACTGCTGGCATCAAGACCGACATCGGCTTCAACGGTGAGCACGATTATTCCTATGCCCGTCACTCTGTCTTCCACGGCGCCAAGATCCTCCAGAACTCTGGTGTGATCGAGGTCACCGTCGATGACACGGCGGCATTCTCGTAAGAAGGAGTAGTCAGAAATGGCTTATAATTCCGCCGAACTGCGCCTGCTGGTGCCGTCCTTCAACGGCAACAGCGGCACCCCGCAGATCTGGTCGCTTCAGGGCACCGATGCCCCGGGTGATGTGGACGCTATCAACTTCATCAGCGATGCTGAAGCGCGTGGCATGCGAAAGGGCGATCTCGTCCTTTACACCCAGTGGAGCAATTCCTCTAAGGCTGCGGTGTCCGCGTTCAACATCCACGTTGTGATGGCCGTCGCGTCGACTGGTGCTGACCTTTCTTCTGGTCAGGCTGTCGCTGTGACGAACGCTGACTAACGATACTGGGCGGGGGCCATAACGGCCCCCGCCTTTCTTCATTTCAACCATGAGGTATACATGAAGCCCCTCAAGGCTACGGCGATGGATCACGCGCACTATGTGCGCCTGAGTATGTTTGCCGAGGTCCCCGCCGGGACCACTCTTGAAGACGTCCTGACCCCTGAATACTGGGCCAATCATACTGCACGGATGAAGCGCGGCGCAGTGATTGAGATCCTGTCGGAGGACAGCGCACTCGACTGCGAGCTCCGCGTTTTGAAGGTAGGGCCGACCTACGCCCACGTCCGCCTCTTGCGGAACTATGTCGACACCGCAGCGGCACCGGTTGCCAACTCTCTCCACGAAGACGTGAAGGTCAGCTTTGGCGGAAAGCAGGACCGCTGGCGGATCATCCACCGCGACGCTGTGGTGCAGTCTGGCATGGAGACCAAGGCCGAAGCTGAAAAGGCGGCCGAAGAATACAAGCTCAAGATCGCTGTTTGATAAAGGAACGACGGAATGGCCACGAAGCTCCAGATTTATAACGAAGCGCTTCGCCTCGTCGGCGATCTCCGTCTGACCTCGGTCGCAACGAACGGCAATCCGAATGACGACGTCGAGGCGCGATATGCCCTGGACGACGCCTGGGAGAGGGCTGTGTGGTTCTGTGGCGCGCAGGCTGACTGGCCCTTCGCCACGACAGACATCAATCCAATTTTGGATAGTGATAGCTATTTCGGTTACAACAAAAGCTACACATTCGATCCCGCCGTTTGGCTGCGTACGGTAGCAGTCTCTCTCGATGTCCACTACGCCGCTCCTGCCCACTATCAAATAACCGGAAATAAGTTCCGGTTTAACACGTCGCAGAACCGTGGTTATTTTCGTTATATTTCAAAGCAGCTGCTGGGTAGCAACGACATACCCAACTGGCCAGAAATGTTCTGTTCCGTGGTTGCGCACCGGCTGGCTTTTGAGATCTGCGAGCGCCTGACACAAGACCCACAAAAGGCCCAGGCTATCTATCAGCTGTTCAGCCAAGTGCTCGGCGTAGCCAAGAGCCAGATAGCGCTCGAGACCAGCACGATGGTCGTGGCGCCAGCGCAGTGGGCCGAGAAAGTCCACAACGTCACTGTTGGTGAAATCTGGGATGAGGCGCTGCGCCTCATTGGAACAGGTGACCCGAAGAAAGTCATGCTCGACCGACCGGCTGACGCCAAGCCGGTGTATCAGATCATGGAGCTGGCGTGGCGTAGGGTCGCGCAGTACTGCTTGACTGAAGGCTATTGGAATTTTGCAACCCGCACCGTTGGTTTCAGCACCTCGGCCGGCGCGATCCCGGGTTTTGCTTTTGGTTTCGAAAAGCCAAGTGACTGGCTGCGGACGGTTGCGGTCGCCGCTTCAACGGATCCAGATTTTCGCTCGCCTATCAACTACCGTGACCAGCTTGGTGTCTGGTACACCAATTCGTCCGCCATCATTGTCCGGTTTATATCAAGCCGTTATGCATCTGATGGGCAAGCCAGCGAATGGCCGGATGGCTTCAAGCGGGTTCTAGCCTGCCGGCTTGCCTACGAGTGCGTCGATCTCGTGACCGGGATACCGGAAAAGCGCCAGCAGCTCGAGAAAGAGTATGCGATCGTTCTGGCGCGTGCCTTGTCCCAGGATGCCGCAGATGGAAGCCAGGCGATCCCACAACGCCGCACAGCAGCCGTGGCCTCGATCTGGCGGGAAGCGCTTCGTCTTATGGGTTACGACGAAGCTGCGAAGGCGGGTGTGGATAAAGAATTTGATGCCGATCGCGCTTACCCGGTTCTGGATGCTGCCTGGGAGCGCGTCGTTCGGTTCTGCCTGACCGAGCACTACTGGAATTTTGCGACTGCCACGATCAGCATTGCCTCGTCTGGCGCGGCCAGCTTTGGTTTCACCTACGGTTTCAACAAGCCGTCGAACTGGCTGCGCACCATACACGTGGCCAGTGACACCAGCTTCTCCGCGAACATCGAGTATCGTGATGAGGGTGGCCGGCTTCTGGCCAATATCACCCCGATCTACCTCCGCTACGTTTCCTCCTCCGCCGCTCTGGATAGCAGTGCAGTGAACTGGCCAGAGGCTTTCACCAGGGTGGTGGCTTATCGCTTGGCCTATGAGTGCGCCGAGGTGATCACCAAGGATCCCAACAAGCGCAAGCCTTTGCTCGAAGAATACGCCCTGGCGCTTACCAGCGCGAAGCTCAAGGATGCCGCGGACCAGAGCCTGATTATTCCGAAGCGCCGCAACTCAACGATCAGCGCCATCTGGAAAGAAGCCGCCAGGTTGATCGGCTTTCCCGAGACCAAAAAGGCGACCCCGGAAACCGAGATCGGGATCGAGGGTGTCTACCAGATCTTCGACGACGCTTGGCAGCGGGTGGTCAAGTACTGCCTCACGGAGGGCCTTTGGAATTTTGCGACCATCACCACAACGCTGACTGAGAGCGGTTCGCCAATCCCTGGTTGGCAGTATCGCTTCGCCAAGCCCGTTGGTTGGCTCCGCACGATTTCGGTGTCCAACACTGCTGAGTTCTACGCCGAGGCGCGCTATCACGACGAGGGCGGCAGGCTCTACGCAAACGACAGCCCGCTCTACATTCGCTACATCTCGTCGACCTACGGGCAGGACAGCGAGGCGCCAAACTGGCCGGAGCTGTTCTGCCGCGTCTTGGCCTATCGTCTGGCGTATGAATGCGCTGACGTTGTGACTGGTGACCCAAACCGCAGCACCAAGCTGTTGGCCGACTACAAGATGGTTCTGGCCGGCGCCAAGAACAAGGACGCCATGGATCAAGCCCAGATGTTCCCGAAGACATCAAACTGGCTTGGCGCCATGCGCGGCGGACTAAACCGTCGCTACGACCGTGGCCCTCTGAGTGGGTTCTAAAACATGCCGCAATCCCAGATCCCGTTCTATGCTCTCAACGCCGGTGAGGTTGACCCGGACGCTCTTGCCCGTATCGACTTGGAGAAACTCCGGGTCGCCGGCGAAGAGATGGTCAACTTCACGCCGACCGTGCTTGGTGGGATGCATATGCGCCCAGGCACTCAGTTTGTGAGCACGACCCTGAACAACGGCAAAGCAGTACTGGTGCCGTACATATTCAACGCCACGGAAACGAGCCTCATTGAGATCACCAACGGTTCGATCCGGGTGTTTAACAACGACGCCGAGGTCCGCTATATCGGCTACGATACAGTGTTAGCCAACCAGCAGTTTAACAATGCTCTTGGCTCGGGCTGGACAAATGTATCCACGTCGGGCGCTAGCGCATCTATATCCGGTGGTAAGCTGTTTCTAAGCAGCACCAACTACTCCTACGCCCGTGCGCGCCAGTCGATCGACGTTAGTTTTCCCGACCGCGGTAAGCTTCACTGCGTTAAAGTCGTCGTGAGCCTTGGTCCCGTCGTGTTTCGAATTGGATCCAGCGAAGGAGACGACGACATTGTCGCCGATCAATCACTTGATACCGGCACTCACTTCATCGCGTTCACGCCAGACGCACCGGCCGTAGTTCTTGAATTTGAGGCCAACGAAGAAGCTCAAGGTACCCGCCACGTCGAGGAATGCTCGTTCGTTAAGAACGCTGCCATGAACTTGCCAGGCCCGTGGGACAACAACGACTTGGCCAATATTCGGTACGCCCAGTCTGGATCAGTCGTATTTGTCGCATGCCGTGGCAAGAAGCAGTACAAGATTGAGCGTCGCGGCCCAAACTCTTGGGGCATTGCAGAATACAACACGACCGGCGGACCTTATATCCCCTACTCAAAGCGGAAAGTACGCCTCAAGGTTACGGGATCCTTGGGTAATGTTACGCTCCGATCAGATCAGCCGTTTTTCAAACGCACAATGGTCGGCGCTATTTTTGAAATCACAACCCCCGGCCAGCGGCGGACCGAGGTGTTTACTGGCGGAGATCAGACCACTCAACCTATCAAGGTGACGGGCGTTGGAGGCAAGTCTGGTACGGCACGTCGTTGGACCTATACCTTGGCCTATCCGTCTGGATCCAGCGGCGCTGTCAGTGTTGAGTGGTCCTACGGGACGCCTGACGCCTGGTCAAAGGTTTACGGTGAGCAGGTGGTTGCGTCAGCCTCGGCAGCTGGAACCTACGTCGTGAATGACGCCGTGCTGCGGGCGGTGAACAACAATAACGACATCGTCGAAAGCAATGACAACTCGATTGTCTATTTTCGTTTGAGAAGCGCCGCCAACGCAACAGGTCGCATCAGTGCTCTGATGCAGTATTCGGGCGGCGCACAGGTCGGTGTCGTTCGCGTCACGGGATACAACAGCCGCACAAGTGTTGATGTTGAGGTCCTCCAGGAGGTGGGTTCTGTCGACACCTTTACTGATGACTGGCGGGAAGGCGCTTGGAGCCGCAATCAGTCGTGGCCGACCGCCGTAGCCTTCCACGACGGTCGTCTCTTTTGGGGCGGGCTCGACAAAATTTACGGCTCGGTGTCGGACGATTTTTACAACTTCGACCCCACAACGGTTGGAGATGCCGGCCCCATCATCCGTTCGATCGCGACCGGGCCGGTTGAGAGCATAGGGTGGATGCTGCCGTTGCAGCGTTTGATGGTCGGTACAGCCTCCGCGGAAGTGTCGATCCGTTCAAGTTCCTTTGACGAGCCGTTGACGCCGACGCAGTTTACGGCACGGAATGCCTCGACGATGGGTAGCGCGCCGATTGCAGCTGTTGCCGTCGATGCTGCCGGTGTCTACGTGCAGAAAAACCTCTCCAAGATCTATGAGCTCATCTACGACGTCAACGCCAACGACTATTCGTCGCGAGACCTGACCAGGCTCAACAAGAACATCTGCAAGCCTGGTGTGGTGGACATCGCGGTTCAGCGTCAACCCGACACCCGTGTCTGGTTCGTCAAGTCGGATGGTACTATGGCGATGCTGGTCTACGAACGCTCTGATGAGGTGATCGGGTGGTCCCGGTTCGTGATGGACGGGTTCATTGAGAATGTTTGCGTTCTGCCGTCCACCACCGATGATATTGTCTATGTTGTTGTCCGTCGGACGATCGATGGCCAGACCCGCCGGTATATCGAGCGTCTGAGCTCTTCGTCACAAACCGAGGATGGTAACGGCGCTTGGCTTGTCGATAGCGCGATCCGCTACTCAACACCAAGCCCGACAAGGATCATTCCTAATCTTGGGCATCTGGTGGGCAAGCAAGTCATAGCCAAAGGTGGGTCTGATGACCCCACTAAGCTCTACACGGTATCGGCATCTGGGCAAATCCGAGTTGACAATCTAGTCACCGCGATTGTTGTTGGGTTACCTTATGAAGCGCGCTTCAAATCGGTCAAGCTCGCCTACGGCTCGGCGAACGCCGCAGCGCTGGGCCAGAAAAAGCGCGTTGATCACTTGGGTATTGTTGCCAATAACACGGCACCGGATGGCGTGAGGATTGGCCGTGATTTCACGAACATGAATAAGCTCTCCAGCCTTCTGCGTGGAAAGCCCTTGGTTGATGGTCAGATCGTCGATCACTACGATTATGACGCCACAAGCTTTGGCGGCGCCTGGGACAGCGACAGCCGGGTGTGCATCAAATGCGTTGCGCCGTACCCGGCTCACATCCTTGGGATGGTGGTCAAGATGAACACCAACGACAGTGTGTTTGCCTACCGCAAGCAGCCCTCGGGTAATGACACTTAACATCGTGCCCCTCGATGGCCGCGAGGCCGCGAGGTACTTCCGCCACAATATTGGCAGTGCCATTCGTGGTGTTGCCGCGCGCAGTGGATGGCGGACTGTGATCGTCGGTGGGGTCCTCCTCGGCGACGACGGTCGGCACTGGGGCTTCATGGATTTCCGGGCGGGGTACGCCACCCCTCTGATGCTGAAGCACATCAAACGGTTTCTGGCGGAGCTGAAGTCGGAAGGGGCCCCCGCGGTCTTCGTGGCGCGGGAGCCAAGCTTTGAAGGCTCACAGCGTCTCCTCGAGCGCTGTGGCTTCACCAGGACAGACGAAACAATAGACGGCAGAGAGGTGTGGATATGGCAGCAATAGGCGCCATCTTGTCGGTCGCGAGCGGCGTGGTTGGAGCCATGGGTACTATCGCCCAGGCCAATGCCAATGTCGCCGCGGCCCAGGCGGAACAGGTTCAGCTTGGCGCGATAGCGGCCGAGCGCCGGGCCGTTGCTTCGCGCGACGCGCAGGCCAAGAGCAAGGAAAAGGACACGCTGCTCTCACGCGGCCAGGCAGTGGCAGCGGACTCTGGCGGCGGGGCCACAGATCCCACCGTACTTGAGCTCGCCGGTGACGTTGCCCGCGAGGGTTCCGTCCAGTCGCGGGAGCTGTTCCGGCAAGGGTCAGAAGAGGCCCGCATGCTGCAGTACAAGGGCCAGCTGGGTGTCTCAACGGCCAAGGCGTCTCAGCGCATGGCCTACCTCGGCGCCGCCGGCCAGGTTTTGGGTGGCTTCACCTCGGCCTTCCAGAACTACGGCCAGGGCCTCCCGTCCTACTCCAACCTCGGCAACACCTCTTGGTATGGACCCGCATAAATGCCCAAGCTTCCTGACGATCTCGACCTTAAAGGCGTATCCTATCAGGCGTCCCGTCCGTTCGTGGCGGTTCCGACACCTGACTTTGGCGGCGTCCAGACTTTCGCGCGCTCACTGGCAGCCGCCGGCGAGACCGTCAACCAGTACGCCCTGGAAAGGCGTCAGGCAGCTGCCAATACCGAGATCTTGAACGCCAAGGCTGGAATGATCGAGGCCAAAGGCCAGTTCGAGGTCGAGAAGAACAAGCTCGATCCTCTGGCCTCCGACTACCCGGAGCAGGTGCGTCAGCTCTGGATCAAGACTGTCGACCCGTTGGTGGGGGGTGTTCAGGACCCTGATGCCAAGGTCAAGATCGGCTCTACCGCGCGCGAGGAAATGGAGGTCGAGGGCGCTTCCGCTCTGGCGACCCAGCAGAAAGCGCGCGAAGAGGACCAGGTCAACAAGGTCAAGGTGATCGGCGACGATCTCGTCAAGAAGCTGACCGAGGGCGCGGACATTGAGACCGTTCGCAAAGAGTTCACCGACACGGTCAACGGTCTGGAATTTGTGTCTCCGGAAAAGAAGCGCCAGGTATTGGAGGCGATGCTGCCAGCTCTGGACAAGCAGCACGTCACGACGGTCTCGACCAATCTGTTCGAGGGGCGAAACCTCCCGATCGTCGTCGGCAACCAGCCAGGTCGCGTAAGCAAGGGCAGCGTCGATGGGATCCAGCCCGAGCTGCTGAACCGGTGGCAGCGCACCCAGAACATCTTTGGCCGCCCGGTGCGCATTGTCTCCGGCTACCGTGACCCTGAGACCAACGCCAAGGCAAAAGGCGCAAAGAAGTCGCAGCACCTGCACGGCAACGCCATCGACCTTGATGTGTCTGGCTTGCCACCTGAAGAGCGCCGCCGGCTGATCGAGGTTGCGTCAGCCAATGGCTTTACCGGGATCGGCGTCTACCGTAACTCAATCCATCTCGATCTTGGCTCACGCCGGATCTGGGGTCCGACCCACCACGCTGACAGCGTTCCAGGCTGGGCCTATGAGGCCACCGCGCGCCACATGGCTGGCAAGGTGCGTCCGTTGGGTGGTCTTCCGCGGACTGCTCGTGAGCTCTGGGCCCGGCTAGAGACGGTCGAGAGCGGCGGCAATCAGAGCGCGGTTTCACCCAAGGGTGCGCGCGGCGTCGCTCAGATCATGCCGCAGACCGCGCCAGAGGCAGCACAGCTTGCCGGGCTCGAGTGGGACGAAGCACTGTTCTACGGCAGCGGTCCCGAGAGCGAGCGCTACAACCGCGCCCTCGGGCAGGCGTATTTCAAGGAGATGCTCCGGCAGTTCGGTGGCGACCCGGCGAAGGCGCTGGCCGCCTACAACGCTGGCCCCGGCCGCACCCGGCAGACGATCGCCAAGCATGGCGAAGCCTGGCTTTCCCAGATGCCAGAGGAAACGCAGGACTATGTCGGCAAGATCGCCTACGGCGGCAAGGGCGTGGTGCCCGATATCGCCCGCGGCTACGACCCGGCTCTGCGCAAGGATTACGTCTCGAGCCTGCAGAGCCTGCCGTCGTTCCAGCGTCTCTCCTTCACAGAGCAACAGGGGCTGATGAAGCAGTTCGACACCACTCTCGACGAGCTCACCACGAAAGAGAACAAGGCATACGAGCAGTCGCTTTTTGATGAGGTCGTTCGGCAGTCGCAGGTCGAGGATCAGCGTATCGGTGAGAAGATTGATCCGAAGACTGCCTTCGAGCTGGCCAAAGGTATTGAAGACCCCGAGGCGCGCAAGGCGGTTGAGACCCGGATCGATACGGAGGTCCGCCGGCAGGAGAGCCTGCTGAAGGAGGCGGAGGACGCCGCCAAAGAGACGGCATACCAGAGTGTGGTCGAGGCTATGAAAACCGGCGACATGACGGCTGCGCAGAAAGCGATCGACGATGCCAAGCTCCCATCTGAAGCTGACAAGAGCCTCCGGGAAATGGTCACCAAGGGTCTCCAGTCCAAGGACGACGAGGCGCTGAAGCAGGAGCTCTACGGGCTCTACCTGCGCCGGAACGACAGCCCAGAAGATATGGCGGCCTTTGAGAGCGCGACAGCAAACCTCGACAAGCTCTGGGGCAAGCTGACCCACAGTACCGTCATGGATCTGCAGAAGAAGCGCGAAGAGAGCCTGAAGCCGGCGGATCCCGAGGATAAGGTAACAAAGCAGGTCAACGAGGTGACCAAGTCCGCCTCCGGCAAGATCGACGACAAGCTCCGCGAGATCGGCGTCGACCCCAACGCCAAGACCGGAAAGTCCGACAACAAATACGCCAATTTGATCCGCACGCTCGTCGTGCAGGAGCTTGAGAAATTCACCAGCGAAAAACTGAAGGTTGGCCAGGTTCCGCTCGAGAGCGAGATCAACGACAAGGTTAATGAGGTCTTCCGTTCCTATCCGCGCGCCAAGGCCAAGGGCGGCTGGTTTGGCATGGGTGGCGACAAGGATGTCGACCTGTTTGAGGTCTCTCAAGAATACGATGCCGCTGGCTACGACCTTGAAACGACAGTGAGTAAGCTCCGGGCGCGCGGCAAAACCGTCAACGCCCAGACCCTTCTGCAGATGCTCGACGCGCTTAAAACTCTTGATGGGGCGAATAACTGATGGCTGATCAATTTGACATCTACGACCAGGCAATCGATCAGCTCGACAGCGCCCCTGAAGCGGCGGTCGACGCTGCGCCTGTCGCGGAGCCCGAGGCGGCAACGCCCCCGGCGATGGATCCCTATGATAAGGCCATCTACCTGCTTGAAGCCAACCAAGAGTACGAAACGAAGCAGAGCATCCTCGACAACGGCAAGCGCGACATCGACCCCGTGCGCCAAGCCGAGGCGCTCCGCATCTCGAAAGAGCAGGGCATCCCGGTAGACGCCGTCTACGATGACATCGAGCGGTTCCGCCCGAAGCCCACACCGGACGTCGACAAGATCGTGTCCGACGCCCCGGCCGCCGGCCGCATGCTCGCTGACCCGGCCAAGGGACCAGCCCTCTTCCCGGATTACGAGAAGCTGACGGAAGCTGAGAAGACGATCAAGGTCCTGAACGACCTCAAAGCCTATTCGCAGAAGAACGCCGAACCGGCGCGCGGCTGGGGGATGTTGAGCCCCGAAGAAGGCAAAGCCGAGCAGGAGCGGATGCTGCGGGTGCTTGCTGAAGAGCGTAAGGTTCTGACGGATGCCGCGGCGCAGGCCAACATGATCGCTGACAATGAGCGCGCTTGGCGGGAACAGAACGACCCGAACTATCTCTACGGCGGTCAGAACTACAACGAAAACATGGATCTGACCAAGTCCTCCGCGCGTATGCCGATCGAGGCCAACGAGCGGGCGACAGAGCTTTATACAAAGATCGTGCCCACCATGACCCGGCTGCGCGACCAGGTTCAGCGCACAGTGCAATCACTTGGAACATTTGTCCCCAGCGCGGGCGCAGGAGCGATCGATACCGCCAACGCCATCCTGACCCTGCTGTCCTCTGATGAGCAGGCTCCGCCCCCGGCCACGGGAGGGGCACCATCCCCGGTGGACGTGGTCCGTAACCCGTTCTTCAATGAGACCAGCAAGTTCTCGTCCGTTGGATCCTACGGCCAGGCTACGGCTGAGAGCTCTCCAACGCCGCCGATCGCGCCTGAGCAGTTTGACAAGATCCGGAATGTCTTCGCCGAGATGGAGCAGTGGGTCATCGACAACGTGCCCACCGATCGAGCCCGGGACGAGGATTTCGTGTCCAAGCTCAACTCCGGCATCATGTCGGCCGGCACGTTCTTGGCCGCCGGCTGGGCAGCTCGTGCGCTCGGCTTCAGTTCAACTGCGTCGTCCGCCATCCTCGGCTCGCTGTCTGGCGCCCGAGAAGGCAGCAAGGACGCTGCCGCCAACAATGCGACGCCGGATCAGCAAGCGTGGCGCACGATCATTGGCGGCCTCGCCGGCGTCAGCGAGATCATCCCTGTCGAAAAGTATCTGGGCTGGGCCGAACAGGCCGGCGGCCCGTTCTGGCAGCGGCTGCTGGCCAAGGCTTTTGAAGGCATCGCTGTTGAAGGCGGCCAGGAGCTCGGCCAGGGCTTGCCCGGCGACATCTACGCCCAGCTGACCTACGACCCGGAGCGCAACATCTTTGCCAATGCCTGGGAGAATTTCTCTGTTGGCGGCACGGTCGGCGCGATTTTCGGTGCCATCTCAGCCGCCGGCGACAGCGTCGTCTCCCGGCGCAAGGAAGCTCTCGACCGTTACGCGGACATCGCGGCGTCGACCAACACGGCCCAGGTGAACAGCGAGCTCCTCGAAGAGCACCTCGCCGAAATGAAGAAGACGGGCGTGCTGCCCGAGACAGTGACGGCTCCGGTCGAGGCCGTGGAAGCCTTGTTCCAAACCGCTGACCCTGCCGTGGTCGCTGCCAATTTCCCCGAGATCACGCGGGCGATCGAGGAGGCGCGGGCCAGCGGATCCGAGGTCAGTATCCCGGCCGAGAAGATCGCCAAGCTTGCCCAGCTCGAAGGCTTCAAGACCTTTACGGAGAACGTCCGGACGGATCCGGACGCACCGACCGTCGCCGAGCAGAAGAAGCTGCAGGAAGACATCGACCGCGTTCTGAGCGAAATGGACACCGAGACCCCCGCCGCTGTCGGGCGGCAGAGCCCCGTGTTCACGACGATCCAAGACCAGCTGGTCAAGGCTGGCCAGTCGGCCGAGGTCGCCGCTCCGATCGCAAAGCTCTACGAGGCGTTCTTCACGACCCAGGCCCAGCGCGCCGGCGTGCAGCCGGAAGACCTCCTGCGCCGCTACGGCCTCGAGATCTCGTCCTCGGAAATCACGGCCGAGCAGCTTGGACCGCAGCTCGATGCGCTGCGCGCTGGCGCAACGCCCGAGACCGCCGCGCTGCAAGGCCAGCTCGCCGCCGCGGGGATCACGCCCCAGGCGCTCGGCACCATGTCGAACGAGCAGGTGGCTCAAGCCTTGTCGGAACGGACGCTGGCGCAAGCATCAACGGTCCCCGATTACCAAGCGATCTCCGGCGTAGACTACAACGCCTTGCTTGATGAGGTATCCATCCCCGCCACTGGAGAAAACCTTGGTGGCTTGCCTGCTGACATCAAGCAGCAGACCCTTGCGCTTAACGATGGAACCCGGGTGCGCGTATCATCGCGTGGCCTTAGAAAAATGGAACGGTATGTCCCTCAAACCGCCGATGTACGAAAAGCCGTTTTGGCGAAGATCGGCGATGTTGCCGCTGCGTCCAAAGTGTTTGCGGAAGCGCCCGACAGCGAAGGCGATGCTAAAAAATCTTGGCGATATGCCGCTTCCCTTATCGATGTGGGCGGAAAAAAGTACATTACCCGGCTCACCCTACAGGAGGCCGTAGGGGATGCCGGGCAAAAAATCTATGATTTACATGGGTTTGAGGTGGAGCCGGCAGGAGTTCAGACAGGCGCGAGCGTAGAGGACGAGGCTAACCCATTTCCACCTGCCGGTAGCATCCCTGTTGCCACTGCCGTTCCGGCCTCTACCCTTTCCGGCAGCACGCAAGGACCACGTGCTTTCAATTTACAGCAGACACTGGACTATTTCAAGTCGCACCCGCAGATCTTGTTCCAGTCGGACGCTCCGACTGTAGAGGGGCAGAGCACAGCAACCGGCAACAAGCACGGATTTATGCCGCATCTCCGCGTGGAGACCGGTGTCGAGATCCCGAAGGGCAAGAAGCCTCTGTTCGCCCAAGTGACAATGAACTCGACCGCGCCGCGCCAGATCGCGGCGATCGACGAAATTCTCGGCCGACATCCGAACGCGACGGCCTCGGTTGAGAACTGGAACGCGATGATGGCGGACGCTCTTGCGTCACCTGACGTTCCGCTCCCGCCCTATAACTTCATCAAGAACTTGAACGGTGACGGCTCGCAGAAACTGCTTGCGAAGCTGTCGCCCGGCCAGATCGCCGATGCTGATCACGGCTTCGCCAACGCTGCGATGTTTCGACAGTCCTACATCAACGGGCGGATCAGCATTGAAAGCACCGGCAAACTGTTCTTGTGGTCGTTCCTTTCGCGTGGTGTTTCGCCTTACACCCAGGAAAGCCTCTTCATTGACAGCTTTGACGGCATCGGCCAGTGGATCAAAGCCGCAGCCGACGGGACGCTGAAGGACCGCCTTGGTGAATATGAAGCTTGGGCCAAGTCTGCTGCGCCGCAAGGATCCGGTCAGCCCGGCGCTGGCGCAACGCACAACCTCAATGCGTTCGGCAAATTGTTTTTGCTGAAGATGTCTGAAGATGCTGGCGACGGCACCGGCCGCTCGCGCCTGCGCGTGCTTCACGACATGATGTCGGACCCCAATTCAACAGGTCGCGCGATCCGCCGTAAGTTCTTGGAGATGGGCGAGGGCGTCGGCATCGACAACAAGGTGGTTTCTTTTACCCTGCTTGTCGCCGGTTTCGATGACCTGATGGTGCTCGACCGGGTCCAGATCCGCGAACTGTGGAACGATGGCCGGTTCGACGGCATAAACCTCTATGATGGCTACAAGGTCGACGGGAAGCCGGTTGCCGGCAGCGCCCTGTCGAACCTGACCTATGGCGCCCGCGGCCTTCTCATCTACGAGGCGATTGAGCAGGGCCTCAAAGCCAAGATCAAAGACCTCTACACCGCCCTTGGACGGCCCGATGCCGCCTCCGTCGGCAGGTATCATTGGGAGACGTGGGTCGCATCGTCGAACCAAGAAGCATCCCACGCTACGATCGACGCCATTTTGGCCGGTGCAAAAGGCGACGCCCAGCCGCTCGCCGGGGTTACCGCAAAAGAAGGTGAGTACGGGGCCTATGCTTATGGCGCCCGTTATGGTAGAGATGCAGTAGGCGTTCCATATTTCCTGTACTCCGTCCCGGGGACAGGCGATTTCAAATTCTCGGTTCAGTCCTTCCGCGATTTTCTGGGTGAAATTCAGGTTCGCGGGAACGGCGTGATCCCGTCAAAGTTTAAGGTTACGGAGAGTGGCAATGGCCCCTGGTACAACCGACCCGAAGTCAACCTCGCCAAACTTGGAGAACTCGCAGCCCGCCTCGGCGAGCGCTACGAAGCCGGACGACTTTCAGATGTTGATGCAGCGGATGGCAAAGACCCGCCTGTATCCAATCGACTTGCAGCCGATCAACCCGGCGCCCCTAACCAAGACGGACAAGAAGTAAACGGAGGCCCCCAAGCGGGGCCTTCTTCGTCTTTGGCGGATGTTGAGGCGCTCGCAGCTGAACTTGGTGTGACCATTTCAGTCAGCGAGAGCAAGGGCGTGATTACCGTCTCCAAGATCGTCGCTGACAAGCGCGGGCAGGGGAATGGCACGAAGACGATGGAAGCCTTGGTGCGGTACGCTGACGCCACCGGACAGCGCGTCGCACTCTCGCCTTCCGCTGATTTTGGCGGGTCCAAATCGCGGCTCGTCAATTTCTATAAGCGGTTCGGGTTCACCGAAAACAAAGGACGAAGCAAGGATCTCTCCGTTTCTCAGACTATGATCCGAGAGCCGAGCTCGACCACGCTTTACCAAGGTGGCGCCGCCCCGGCCAACGCCCGCGGCTTCATCACCTTCAACAACGCCCGGGACAAGTTCCGGATCACCCTCACCGGACAGGCAAACCTCTCGACCTTCCTGCACGAGAGCGGCCACTTCTTCCTCGAGGTGATGCAAGATCTCGTCGAGCGTGGCGCGGCGACCGATCAGCAGCGCCAGGATCTCGAGGCACTGCGCCAGTGGATGGGGCTCAAGCCGGGCGGCAAGCTTGGCGTGCCGCAGCACGAGAAGTTCGCGCGCGGCTTCGAAGCCTACCTCATGGAGGGCAAAGCCCCGAGCACCGAGCTCGCCGGCATCTTCCAGAAATTCAAGAGCTGGCTAGTGTTCGTCTACCGGAGCCTCGCCGGCCTCAACGTGAAGCTCACCGACGAGGTGCGCGGCGTCATGGACCGGTTGCTCGCCTCCGATCAGGCGATCCAGGAGGCCCGGGCGCAGGTGGGCTGGCGTGGCCAGCCGATGAGCCAGGAAGCCACCGGCCTGACCGACGCGGAATACAAGGCGTACACCGAAGCCTGGATCAAGGCCAACGACGCCCAGTCCCAGGACGCCGACGCCCGGGTGATGCTCGAGGCAGCGCGCGAGCTGAAGAAGGTCTGGCGCGACGAGAAGATCGCCATGACCAAGGCGGCCGAGGCAGAGCTCGCCAAGACCCGCGGCTATCGCGCCTGGAAGCTGCTCGAGAGCGGTGAGGGTCTCGAAGACGTGCGCCCCGGGTGGTCCGATATCAAGATCGACCCGGCCAGCATTCCCTCCGAATGGCGCCGCGACGCCACCGGAATGACCGCGGCGGCCTTCGAGGGCGGCCTGCCGCTCGACGACGTCGCGGAGATCCTCGGCTTCAGGAGTGGCGAGGAAATGCTGTCGGTCATTGCCGGCGCCCGCGCGGCGCAGAAGGCTATCCCGGCCAAGGTCCGGGGGCAGATGGAGGCCAAGCATGGCAAGATGGACGCCAATGCCCTGGCGCTCGAGGCCAGCAAGGCGGTCCACAACAAGCCGACCATGGACGTTCTTCTGACCGAGTTCCGGGCTATGGCCACCAAAGCGCGGCAGAACACGCCCAAGAACATCTCCCGGATCCTGGCTGCGCAGGCCGAGGAGAAGGTCGCGCAGCTCACCCAGCGCCAGCTGGAGCCTGCCAAGTGGCGCAGGGCCGAGCTCAAGGCTGCGACCGAGGCTGGTGCTGCCGCCGCCCGGGGCGACGCCAACGCCGCCTTCCTGGCCAAGCGCCGGCAGATGGTTGCCGCCCATATGCACAAGGCGACCCTCGACGCCCAGGACCGGATCGAGAAGTTCCGCGACTATCTCGCCACCTTCCAGACCGACCGGCGCCGGGCCCAGCTCGGCAAGGCTGGCGACCTGTACCTCGACGGCGTCGACCAGATCCTTGAGGCCATCGAGCTCAAGGACGTCTCGCTCAAGGTGCTGAAGAAGCGTCCGCTGCTCCAGGAGATCGTCGAAAGGGCGATCGCCGAGGACGAGCCGATCAACATCCCGCCGGAGGTTCTGGGGCTCGGCAAGAAGAACTACAGCCAGCTGACCCTTGGCGAGCTTGAGGCCGTTCACGATGCCGTGAAGAACCTCTGGACGCTGGCCAAGCTCAAGAACGAGCTGAAGACCCGCCAGGGCAAGATCGCCATGGACAAGGCCATGGATCAGATCGAGCAGACGGCCAAGGATTACCTCGGCACCGCCCGCCAGCCCGACAACCTGAACCCCACGGCCATCGATAAAGCGATCAATCTGCTCCGGTGGGGCAGAGCAAATCTCGTCAAGATGGAGTTCCTGTTCGGATGGCTCGACGGCAAGCCCGATGGCGGCCTCGCCCACCAGCTGATCTACCAGCCGATCGCTGACGCGCGGTCGGCTGAGTACAAGCTGATGAAGGACCTCACCCACCGGATCCTTAATCCGATCCGGGGGATGCCGCGCGAACAGCGACTGCGCTGGGACACCAAGCGGCAGTTCATGGGCCAGACCATGAAGGGCGCGAATATCATCGCCGTCGCCCTCAACCTCGGCAACGAGCAAAACAAGGCAAAGCTCCTGCAGGGCTATAACTGGAACGAGCAGCAGCTGATGGCCGAGCTCAACCAGTACATGACCCGAGCCGACTGGGACATGGTGCAGCGCATCTGGGACGCGATCGAGAGCCTCTGGCCCCACATCGAGCGCGTGTCCAAGAATGCGACCGGCCTGGCCCCGCCGCGTGTTGTGCCGGCGTCGGTCCAGACGCCGTTCGGGGAATACAGCGGTGGCTACTATCCTATCGTCTATGACCCCTTCCGGACGCAGCGGATGGCCGAAAAGCAGGAGGCAGATGCCTCAAAGCATCTCTTCACCAACAATTTCCTCCGCCCAACGCTGGCCAACGGCTTCACCAAGAAGCGCACTGGCTATGTGGCGCCGATCTACCTCTCGCTTGACGTGCTCTCCCAGCACCTGGCCGAGACGGTGCACTACGTAACGCACTACGAGGCGGTGAAGCAGGCCGACAAGATCCGGTCGCACCCTAAGTTCCAGGCGCTCGTGACCGAGACCATGGGCCGGGAGTTCTGGAATGAAATTCGCCCTTGGCTTCAGGACATCGCCAACAATGTGACCCAGCGCCGTTACCGCGATTTCGGCGAGAGCTTCTGGCGCCGGCTCCGTATCGGCACCAGCGTCGCATCAATGGGCTTTAACATCGGCACCGGTATCCAGCAGCTGTTCGGTATCACCACATCGCTCGACGCCATCGGCCCGCGTTATTGGGCCACAGGCGTGCGGAAGGCATGGCTGTCGCCCAAGGCTAGGAGCAACTGGCGCTTTGCCCTGAAGGAAAGCCAAGAGCTTGAGCCGCTCATCCGCGATTGGGACCGCGAAGTTAGCCAGCTCAACGAAACCTACACAACGAGCCTCGGAAAGAATGCCGTGGCGAGTGTTGCACAGGCGGCGTTCTGGCACATCGGGCGTCTGCAACTCGTTGTAAACGTGGCGACCTGGCACGGCGCCTACGAGCAAGCGATTGCCGGGGGCAGGGCGCATGCCGACGCGGTCATCCACGCCGATAGCGTGGTGCGCAAGACACAGTCGGCCAACGCGATTAAAGACCTGGCGGACGTGCAGCGCTCCGGTGAGGGCACCAAGCTGCTGACCATGTTCTACAGCTACTTCTCGGTCCTCTATAACCGCCTCGAAGACATCGCCAAGGAGACCAAGAGCGTCAAGGATGTGCCGCGCGCGGCAATGCGGGTCGCACTTCTCTCAGTTGTCCCGGCGATGCTGAACATCGCTTACAAGTCTGGTTATGCAGCGCTGACCGCCGGCGACGATGAAGAGGAAGACGAGGAGGCACCGGGCCTTACCACCCGCATTGGCCTTGAGAGCATGAACCAGCTGATCGGTACTGTTCCGATCCTACGCAACCTGATCAGCTTTGGTGAGTTCGGCGGCACCAACGTACCGGCGTTCAACAAGATTGAACAAATGGGCCGCACCGCAACGGCGCTCAAGGACTGGACCCTCGAGGGTGAGACCCCAACCCGGAATGAAATCCGCACCACCGTGAACGTGATCTCAACGCTCACGCAGACCCCGATCTATCCGATCTACAAACAGCTCGACGACTTGTTCGGCGAGAAGATTTCTGACGCGCTCGAGTAAGGAGAATGGACATGGGGCGAGAGGAAGAGTTCGGCGAGCGCTTGGTCCGCATCGAAACCAAAGTGGACATGCTGATCGACAATAACCAGACAGCCAATTCGCATCGCGAGAAGCTTGAGCTGCGGGTCGAGGAGATTGAGCGTCGGCTCAACATATTTGGCGGCGCTCTCTTGGTGATCAACTTCTTCGTCGTCTTCTTCTCTGACGCGATCCGGGCCTTCCTCCACAAGTAACAGGAAACAGCATGAAGAAAATAGCGAACGCTACGGATAAACCGTGGCGGCAAAAAACTGTGCGCCGTCGCAGGCGCCACCCGCTGAACCATCAGAAGAAACTTGGGCCCAAGGAGCAGCACGCATGACCTTACCCAAGCAATACGCCTGGCTTTCCAAGGAGCAGTCTCCACGCCTTTTGGTCGAAGGCTTGAAGACCTACGGCACCGCAGAAAAGGTGGGGCCGGGGTCCAATCCCACGATCCTCCAGTGGGCCAAGGCCATCGGCTACGATCGGATTTACAAGGACGACGCGACCGCATGGTGCGGCCTCTACATGGGCTACACGGCCCTTCAGGCTGGTTGGGATATCCCGCTGAACCCGCTAGGCGCAAGGAACTGGCTGACCTTTGGTCGTGAAGCCGATGCCCCGATGCTGGGTGATGTCCTCGTCTTCTGGCGCGGAAAGAGGACTGGTTGGTACGGCCATGTCGGCTTGTATGTCGGCGAGGACAAAGACGCCTTCCATGTTCTCGGCGGTAATCAGTCTGACCGCGTATCGTTTACACGCATTCCAAAGGATCGCCTCCTCGGGGCCCGGCGCTGCCCGTGGAGGATCAACCAGCCGGCCAACGTCAGGCCGGTCTGGCTTTCGTCTTCTGGCGCTCTTTCAACCAACGAAGCATAAGGATCTTCCGAATGTTTACTTCTGTCGATAAGGCGCTTGTCGCGCTGGTGATGGCCGTCATCTGGCTTCTGAATTTCTTCTTTGGTGTCAACCTTGGCTGGATCACCCAAGATACCGTGGCCACGATCGTCGGTCTGCTGACGCCCGTGCTGGTCTGGGCAATCCCCAACAAGACGGCCGCCTGAGATGACCTGGCAGGAGGGGATTGCTGTCGTCGTGATTGTTGCGGGCCTTGGTGCCGGCGCATTCCTGGTAGCGCAGCGGCCTTCCTTCTGGATTGAGTTTGGCGCGCGGGTCATCACAGCGGTGATGCCGCGCGTCATAACCTATGTGGCGCGGCGCCTTCCTCCCGACAAGGAAGAGGAAATGAGGCGCTGCATTCGAAGCGGCGGCACTTGGGATTTTCATCGCAAGCGCTGCAAGAAATAGGAGCGTGCATGGCCGGGCCACGCATCACCGACGAACAGTGTCTCGAGCGCCTGCGGGCGTACAAGAAATACGGCAGTGCCAAAGCCGCCAGCGAAGCGATCGGCCTCAACCGCCAATCGATCCAGCTGGGCGTCGACGAGTGCAAGCGCCGGGGGCTCGAGCTCGGCGACGACAAGCTCATCCTTCCGGACTTTCCTGTCGACGACGTGCCGATCGAGCGGGTGCTCGACCTCATGGAAGAGCGGTCGCAGCTGCGCAAGCAGAGCTACGAGGCCCACACCTGGTTCCCGGTTAAGATCCGGGACGAGAAGCCGCTCGGTATCTTGTGGTTCGGAGACCCGCATCTGGACGACAACGGCTGCGACATCAAGCTGATCCGCCGGTATGCCGAGCTCTGCGCCGCAACGGACGGGCTCTATGGGGCCAACATCGGCGACTCCAGCAACAATTGGTCAGGACGTTTGGCGGCCTTGTACGCCAAGCAGGACGCCTCAGTGAAGACCGCGCGCCGCCTGGTGCAATGGTTCATGCTTGAGAGCGGCATCAAATGGGCGCTGTGGCTCGTGGGAAACCACGACGCCTGGGGCGATGGGTCCGAGATCCTCGCGCTCATGGCCTCCAAGCATCGGACACAGAAGATCGTGTGCCACGACTGGGAAGCGCGCTTCGTGCTCGAGTTCCCGAACGGGGCGCAGATCCGGGTCAATGCCGCGCACGACTTCGCGGGTAACAGTATGTGGAACCCGCTGCACGGCGCCGTGAAGACAGCCAAGTTTGGTGACAACATAGATCTATTGGTCTGTGGGCACCGCCATAACTGGGCCATTGCTAGCTGGGAGATGGCCGCCCAAGGCAACATCCCGGTGATGATCCGGGTCAAGGGTTTCAAAACCTACGACGACTACGCGATGCGCCTCGGCCACTACGAGCAGCGTGAGGGCGCCGCGATCCTGACCGTCATCGATCCTAAGGCCAGCACCAAGGCCGGCCGCGTCACAGCCTTCGCCGACGTCGAGGCAGGCACGGAGTACCTGACATGGTTGCGCTCAAGAAGCTGAAGCCGGTGCTCGTCGAGTGGTACGACATCCTCGACGGCGGGGCTGAGTGGCAGGATGAGAGCGAGCTCGCCCCCGTCACCGTGCTGACGGCCGGGTTCCTACTGACGAAAGGACTGAAGCACATCGTGGTCGTCCGGGACTACTACGACCACGATGGCAAGCGTGTCTACGGGGGCAAGCTGGCGATCCCGGTGGGATGCATCGTCAAGACAACGCAGCTTTAGGAGCGCGGCTCCTGCGGAAGGGGTAGAAGAAGATAGGGTTGACCTCCAATCATTTCTTTTGAAGTCCACGCTTCCGGCCACGCATTCAGGGCAGCGGCGATGGCTACACGACAATCCCAGACTTCAGTCAGCGTATCACCGTCATCTGCAAGGCTGGAGTGCAAGGCGTCCACCACCTCATCCGGTATCTGTTCAGGACGGATCACAGTCCCTCTCCTTCTTCACAATCAATGGTGAGTTTCACACAGGCAATGCGGGCTCCGCTGGCATCATCATCAGCAGTTTTCCTGTCGTAGCGCGGAACGTCTATGATCCCACCCGGATACACATTCACCCACACCTCACGCTTGATGCGGGGCTTCGCTTCGATGAGGTCGCGGGGATGTTCGCTTCCTGCAAGAAATTTACCGCTTGGAACCCACTGACACGGAACCCACGTTCCGTCTGGATGATGGTATGCACCGTGATTAGGGAAATCACCGCCCCCATCCACTGCATAAATCCGAACCTCGCGTCCATCACGGGTCCGATACTTCTTCTTCGGGTCAATCATTGTTCACCTCCAAGGACGTCACGGGCTGCACGGAAATCACCGAGCCTGAAGCGCAGGCGAAGATCGGAGGCACCAAAGCCAGCATCAATCGGCATCTCATCTGACTGGTACGACCAGTTGCCTTTCAGCGCGTTAGCGAACGGTTTCAACGCCGCCCGCAGCCTAGCGTTCTCGGCCATCAGGCGAACGTATTCAGCGCCAGTGATTGACACCATGCTTTCTATCTGAATGTCGTCAGTCACAGCAGTACACCCAACGTCAGTCCGATAAACACACCGGCAGTCATCCCGGCGAGGGCGATGCCCGCGAGCAGGATCCCAAAAGCCAGATCGCTTCTCATGCTGCGGCATCCCTGGCGAGGGCTGCCGTCTGGTGGTAGCCCGCCCGGTCGAGGATCTCGGCCGCGTTCAGTAGCGCGCTGCGTAGGGTGGCGATTTCCCGTTGCTGTTTCTGGACCGTGACAGAGAGGGTCCGGTTCACAATCTCAAGGTCAGGAGGCTGGCGCATGGTCACCTCCGCCTTCCGTAGACAGCTGAGATCCCTTGCTGGTGGCAGCGTCGGGCCAGAGCCGGTCGTGCTTTTGCAGCCCGCCAGCACATAGCCAAGGCCCGCATCCCGTACTCCGTCTGGGTCGCGCAGCTCGCCCGGCGGATGTGCCCCCGGTAGCCCATAGCCCTGGCGGTTGCTTTGGTAACCTGTAGCGGACCGCTCGCTGACGACCGCCGGTTATGGTTGCCGCACCGGATCCCGCTCTCGATCTTTGCCATCCGCAACGCGAAGGATACCGGCACGCCGTGCCGACGCGCTGCCGAGGCCACCAGCTGAGTGGCGTCAGACGCTGACGAAGGGACGGGCCCGGGGTTGGGCGCCGCAACCAGAGATGCGAGCAACGCAACGCCAGAAAGGTTTGGGAAGCTGAAAAGATAGTTATTACTTTTCAAGGGGTGTTTCCCCCTTGGTTTGGGAAAATAAAAGCGTTATTCCTTAGAAAACAAGCACTTATTGTCGTCCTGGTGGGCCCACCATTACTCTCGTAAGTCATTGATTTTGTTCCATATTGTTTTTGGTTTGGGAAATGGTTTGGGAAAGCATCTTCACGACGCCTGCTCGCGCAAGCTTCGCTCTGTTTGCTTTTCGAACGTAGGTTGCACTCTCGTCGGAGCCCTCGGCCCAGCCGAACACAGCGTTCAGTTCGGCCTCAGTGGCACCGTTTTCAGCCATCCGCACGGCCGCAAGTTTGCGTAGGCCGTGCGAAGATCCCGGCACTTTTGCTGCGACGCACGCCTTTTTGAACCAGGTTCCAAAGCTCTCCTTGGTGAACGCCGTTTTCTTGTACGTGACGAGGTACGTCATGTCGCCGGTGGGCGCGGCGGCAATAGATCTGGCAAGCGGCGGGAGGATGGTGATCGTCACCTCGACCGGCGCGCCCATGTTCCGGCTCTTCTCCGTCGTGATGCTGATCTCGCCACTCTTCGTGTGCTGCCGGCCGAGGCGCACTACGTCAGATCTCCGCACGCCGGTATAGACCAAGAGGTCAAATGCCAGCCGCTCGCGGGTGCCGACAGTCCAGCGATCCTCGAAACGCTGGGCTTCCTCCTCGGTCCAAGTGTGGAAACCTTCGCTCTTCGTCTTGATCTTGGCGATGCCTTTTGCCGGGTTTGCCTTAAGCCACTGGCGGTCCAGCGCAAAATTGAACAAGGCGACAGAACACTTGAGGTATTTGTTTGCGTCGGTCGGCTTTGCCGCGCGCACGTCTCGAGCGGCGGCGATTGAAGCGGGCGTGAGCTCCTCGATTGGAGCCTTGCCGGCGCGCTCTTTCATGCGCTCAAGCTGATACTTGAATTGCTTCTTTGTTTCCTTGGCGAGCGCCGCCCAGGCCGGGCTTGCCTTGTACTGGTCGATCAGCCAGCCGAGCGTGCGCCCGGTCTTGGCCTCCCCAGAAACGTGCTTGGCCAAGGCCGCGCGATACGCTTCCTGAAAATCGGGCGTGCCATATTCGTCCGGTAATCTGACGCGGGGCTGGCCACGAACGTGGAAATACCACAAGCGTTTCCCGTGGCGGGTGAGGAAAGTCTCAATGTAGAGGGGGCGCTTTTTCGGCATAGCGCGCATCAGGGCACCCATTCGACTCGGCTGTCAACCTTTTGTGTATTTCCCTCGGCAAACGGCTCCAGCCGGATGTTCCCGTCCTGGGAAATCTCGACCCGCATCTTCATGCCGCTCTGCGCCACGGCGCGCAGCACCCGGGCGATGTCGGCTTGTGTGACTTTGGCAGCTGTCCGCGGCATCACACACCCCATAACGTCTGTACAGTGTTCAGCAATCTTTGCGCGTCTTCTTTGGTGAGGCCCCGCACCGGATCGTCCCGTAACCACATTGTCAGCGGCGGGACGTTGGTCCCTCTGCGTGTTCGGCGCTCATACCACGCCAGAATTTCTCGAGCTCGTTCGTGGCTTCTGCCAATGCGCTGCCCGAGTTTTTTCAGTGTTGCGGGTTCCCTTTCGCGTGAAAACGCTAGGCTGTATTCTCGTTCGAATATCGCTTGTGATTGCGCAAAATAAGCAGGCACACCTCGCGATATCAGCAACGCCTTTCGCTTTTTGACGGTGTCCATCACACCCCCCACCCGTTAGAAAACCAATCGTCCTCAATCGTCTCGCGCAGCCGGCGCCCGATCCTAACGCCGATCACGATGCCGGCGATCACACCGATCGAGACCCCGCAGAGCAGGGCGAAGGCCAGGAGCATTAGCATCATCATGCGCATCGCCTCTCCAGCTGCCAGACGATCGCGTCGAGCGCCTTGTGCAGGACCCCGATGCTGTCGTCGTTGATGATCTCGTAATCGCAGGCGAGCGCCTGGTTGTCCGAGGCGTGCCCGTTGATCGGGCCAACCCCAGGCCGGTGGATCCGGATCACGCGCCCGCCCATCTGCCTGACGGCGGCCGCCTCGTTCGGGAAGCGCACGTCGTCGATCACGACGTGGCCGCCCTGGTCGATCACGTCGAGCGCCACCTCGCGCGCCAGGTTGACCCAGAAGTCGTCACCGAATTGCTGGCGGCCCCATTCTGTTCCGAGCGTCTGCATCGCGTGCCGCGGGGTGCGGCCGGCCAAGAGCCGGTGGCTGACCTCCTTCAGGTCGCCCTCGATCTCGCGCTCGCCGAGCCCCAAGGCTCGCATCATCGCCTTGAGAGGACCGGCAAACTTCACTGTGACGAAGCCGTGGGTCTCGACCAGGTGCTTCGCCGCCGTGGTCTTGCCGCTGCCGGCGTAGCCTGTCAGTCCGATGACCTGGATCATGCTCCTTCCTGCCTTTCACGGCGGGCGATCGCCCGATTGAGATCCTTGATCACGTCCTCGATGTCCTTGCCCTCTGCGAGGTTAGCCTCGAGGCATCCCTTGAACAGGCGGAGAAAATCCAGCCTGTCAGTGTTTGTTGTCCTAGTGTTGGTCACTTGCGCATGGCCTCCATAATGAGATCGACGACGTCGCGCTTGCCCTCGACACGGGTCAGCACAAGTTCGTCGATCGTGTTCTTCGCAATGATGTTGTGAATAAATACCGGGCGGTCGTAACCGGCCTGCGCCTGGCGCGCCGGGCCGATGCGCTCAATGATTTGCAGCCGCTCTTCGAGGTTCCAGTTCAGGCTGAAGAAGGCGAGGATGTTCGAGCCGTCCTGCAGGTTCAGGCCGTGGCCGGCTGACGCCGGATGGGCGAACAGCACCGGGATCTTCCCGGCGTTCCAGTCGCGGATGGTCTTGGGATCCGCGTCTAGGACGCGGCCTTTGCGGAAGCGCTTCTGCAAGCGCGCCAGGTCGGACTTAAAATGATACGCCACCAGCACCGGCATGCCGGCCGCTTCCTCGATGATGCTCTCGAGCGCGTCGAGCTTGGCGTCGTGGACATCTTCGAAAGCGCCGTTCTCGTCGGTGTAGACCGCGCCGTTCGCAAGCTGCAGGCACTTCATGGTCTTCGCCGCAGCGTTGAAGGCGGCGATCTCCTTTTCCTTGGAGAGCTCGGCAAACATCTCACGCTCCATCTGGTCGTAGATCTTGCGTGCCGGCTTGGGGAGCTCGACGTTGATGGTGTTAATCACCGGCTCCTTGATGTCGATATATTCCTTGAGGTCGATCGACAGGCAGATGTCCTTGAGCTTGTCCTCGATCTCGCGCTGTGCGTGGGCCAGCGGCTTGGTCATCGTGAAGCCTGCGCCGGTCGCGATCGTCTGAAACCAGCGGTCGATGAACGCCTTGTAGGTCAGCCCCAAGCGCTCGCCCTTGTCGACGAACCAGGCCAGAGCCCAGAGATCCTCGAGCCCGTTTGCCGCAGGCGTTCCGGTGAGGCCGATGTAGCGAGGCGTCGCGTGAGCGTGACGGGCCAGAGCCTTGGCGCGCTTCGTGCCCTGCCGGGTGCGGAAACCCTTGAGGCGGGTGGCCTCGTCCGCGATGATCGTATTGAACGGCCATCGGTAGCCGATCGCTTTCACGAGCCACTCGAGATTGTCGTAGTTGATACAGTAGATATCCGCGTCGACGTCGATCGCTTTGTCACGGGCGTGGATCGTGCCGGTGATGACGCTCACCTTGAGGTGGGCGAGGTGCGGCCACTTCGCCACCTCGTCGGGCCAAGTCGAGCGCGCCACGCGGAGCGGCGCCACAACGAGAGCCGGGAAGACGTCGTCGAGAACTGACAGTCGATCGAGCGCGGTCAGTGTCGACACTGTCTTGCCGGCTCCCATCGGCACGAACAGATTGGTGCGCGGGTTCTCGAGGATGTGGTCGACGATCTGTTGTTGATAGGGGCGGAGCTCGAGGGTCATGCGAGCACCTCGATCTTGCCCCATTGGTCCGCCATCGCTTCGGCAACACCGGCGTATGTCTTGCTTCTCTCCTTCCAGCGGTCAGGAGACGGTGGCATGCGATGCACGCGCGCCTCCCGCCCTTCGACAATGTTCGTGGGAACCAAAGGCGGCAAACCCTTAAGCCAAAGGCATGTGGCTTTGGTCTCGCCATGCCCGTATTGCCACGGTTGAATGACCTGATCGGGCTTCCGCCAGAGCGATGACATGATGCAGATCGGGTTCTCGATCGCGGTTCTTGGGATGTGCTGCGACCGGCGGACGATCTGCATAAAGAACGCCGCCGCGGTGTGCTGCCGTCCATCCATGCGCTTTGCGTCAAAGTGCCGGCTTCCGCTCACGGCCAGATGTGTGCACGGAGGATGAAAAATGGCGAGGTCCCATGGGTAATCGATGAGATCGAACAGATCTCCCTGATAGTGCGGTCCTTGGCTGTCGGTTGGCAGCAGGTCGCAAGACACTGCGTCGTGGCCGCGGGCCGCAAAGGCATTTCTGACAGTGCCGGAATATTCGCAGGCAACAAGCACCTTCACGCAAGCACCTCATCGATGTCTTCAAGTTTCCAGATCACGCGGACATCGAAGCCAGCAGCGCGGAGCCGCCGGTGTTCGAGGTCCTGCAGGCGCGACAGTCGGCCGCCGGGGGCCTTCAGCTCGACGAAAAGGTAGCGCCCCGGCAACATCACCAGGCGATCAGGCGCGCCACGTCGGCCGATCCACGCCAGCTTGCGGACTTCACCACCAGCAGCCTTTACCCGTTTCACCAGAGCCCTCTCGATCTCGCGCTCACGCATCAACGCTTGCCGTTGAGCACTTCAGAGACGCGGCCTTGGTTTATGCCAAGGGCGTGGCCGATTTCGCTCATGTGCATGTTGGTCTCGGCCATTTGGAAAATCTGCGCGCGGATCTCAGGCGTGAGCTTTGTGCTCTTGTCGGGTGCTCGCCGCACGATTGGCTTGCGCCACAGATAGTGCGCGACAATCCGCTCGATCTCTCTACGTTGCTCCGCCGGTGCGCGCTTTGCGACATCAAGCAGGAGCTCTCGGGCGATCGGAATGTTGCTCATCAATCCTCCTTCTTGTAGCGATAGGACTCGAAGCCGGCGGCTGACAGCGGCAGGCCCTCGGCCCACCACGGGTTGGTCGACATCAGCGCCGACAATCCAGCGGCCGTAAAATCAGGCTCGTCGAGCGTCTCGCAGATCAGCTCGTCGTGGACCGAGAGCACGATCTCGTAGCCCGCCTTCTCCGCGGCGAGCATGCCCGCCGCCAACACGTCCCGGGCGACAGCCTGGGTGACGTTCTCGGCGAGCTTGCCGCCGTAGGTGTGGATCCGGCCCCACTGGCGGGTGTACTGGTTCACGCCGGTGTAGGTGATCTTGCCGTCCTCGACCCGCACCGATGGGTAGGAGAGGCACCGGCCGGAGGGCAGGGTGATCCGCAGCCAGGGGCCTTTCTTATCGACCGTGATGTGCTGGCCAGCATTGTAGATCTCGCCCGGGTTCTCGGCCGCGCCGACCACCGCGTCCTGCAGGTTGTGCCAGAGATCAGCGACGTTGCTATGTGCGTCGCGCCAGCTGCGCTTGATCGCCTCGCAGGCGATCCAGGTATCTTTGCTCAGGTCGAAGGTCGGGCGCTGCGCCTTGACCATCCAGTCCCACGCAGCGGTTGCCTTCTCGAGCGCGTCGGCCGGCAGGTTGGCCTTGGCCTGGCCCGCCATCTCGTCGAGGTCGACGCGGTAGGCACGGGCGAAGGTCAGGAACGCCCCGACGCCGCCCTCGTAGCCGAGAGCCAGCTCGGACGTCTTGCCGTAGGACTGGCGCTCCGCCTTTGTCACCTGCTCTGGCGCCTTGCCCAGGATCCGCCCGGCGGTCAGCTTGTAGAGGTCGTGGCCGGTGCCAGCGTCGTAATCCCGGAACGCCTGCAGCTTCCACTCCTCGCCCGCCAGCCAGGCCAGCACCCGGCCCTCGATGTTCGAGAGGTCGGCGACGACCAGCTTCTTGCCCGGCGGCGCCACGATGCAGCCGCGGATCGCGTTGCTCGTGATCTCCATCACATTGTCGAAGATCAGGTCGGCGCCGCCGAGCTTCAGCGCGTCGATACCGATGTTGATCAGCTCGCCCTTGAGGTTCGGGCGGGGCAGGTTCTGGGGCTGGAACAGTCGCCCGGCCCAGCGGCCCGTGCGTGAGGCGCCG
>JACCDP011083413.1_pt1 | contig 32122 bp, 31 predicted proteins | sample 7445841 | NCBI WGS metagenome assembly JACCDP01 (sample SAMN15323441, study PRJNA562643) | freshwater metagenome | isolation source: river surface water | place: USA:Blue River Watershed | collected 2017-08-17 | reverse complement strand
GTGACTCGCGGCAAAATTGCTTGCTCGTTGGTGATTGAACCGTTAAACAAAAACAACGATAGCTAAACATGTAGAACTCTCTGTAGAGTGCTTACGGACGGGGGTTCGATTCCCCCCAGCTCCACCAATGATATTTAAATAAGTTATTGATTTTATTAAGTTATTTAAAATAGTTATCAGTAAAAATGTGCTAACTGAAAATCCTACTTATTGAGGTGCCAACACATTTTTTTAATTAAATCTTATCAACACACTCTTGAAAATTCCTTCTTTGAATGATTTGTTGCTTCGGAAAACGCCTCGGATATTAGTACTCTTATTCTGATGAAATATTAGTCTTGGTGAAATTTAATTGATGGTTAAGTGCATTAAACATCGATAATGACCCAATTGTGGAAAGATGATCATAATCTTTATATTTTGACTCTTTGCTGTTTCCTATATAACATTTTTTTTCATCACAAAATTCTTTATCTAGATTGATGACTGTAAATTTGAATTCATTTTTAAGTTTATTAATAATTTCTCTATTAAATGATTGAAGTTTTAAATGCTCATTTTTAGATATTGAAAATTGTTCAATAACATCTTCTTTATTTTTTACATTAAACAAATAAATCTTATTATAAATATTACTTGCATCAAATTTTTGGACTGGAATCTGGGCCAAAATAAATACATTTACTCCGGCTTGTTGATATTTTCTTACTATTTCTTCTAGTGAAAATCTAAAATTTAGACGGCTTGAGTCTCTGTCTGGATAATGATCCGTATTAGAAACTAGATAATAAATTCCTTTATTATTGTAATTACCATCGGTATACATTGACCATCTGCTAATTAATAAAACATTTTTAATGTTATGGGTTGTTATGAAATTCAACTGCTTTTTTGCAAGCTCCTTGCATGATATATCTCTTCCATTATCATTCAAAATATCAATATTTAAAAAAGGAGGACATCCTGCTTTATCTATATGAATATATTTTTCTTTCTTTTCTTTTCCAAGTTTATCCAATACTGGAAGAATTGCTTTTGCATGGCTATCCCCAATAATTGCAAGAGTTATATTCGATTTTTTAATTTCACCAATACTACAAAGATTAATATTTTGAAAATTGTTCTCATTAAAATAACTACCGCAATTTTCTTTTTCTAGCTCTTCGGCAATTAAAGACTCAGAAACTTGCTTAGGAATATTAATTCGGCCAGGGAATCCATTAGCTAAATATCCAATAAATCCGATTGTTACAAAAAAAAAGCTTCCCAAACTGAAATATATGAAAATTCTTTTTTGATTTATTCGGTATTTATTTCTGAAAGGTATTTCTATATATTTCCAAGTTAAGTAACCCAATAAGATTGATAAGATAGCCAAAAGCCCAAGCATGAAAATGCTTGGTTCATTAATGCTCCTTAATCTAGCAAAAACAAGCAATGGCTGATGCCATAAGTAGGCGCTATAGCTAATCAATCCGATACCTACCAATAGCTTGCTGCTTAATAGTCTGCCCACCAAGTTTTTGTTGCTTGAAAATACAATAATTAAGCCGGCACCTACTACTGGTATGGTTGTGTATAGGCTAGGAAAGGGAGTGTGTTCATCAAATGAAAATACTGCGTATAGAACCATTATTAAACCAGCAAGACTGACTGATTGACTGACTGATTGAATCATACTAGTTTTGCAATTAATATATAAAGATATTAAGGCGCCAAAAAGTATCTCAAAACCCCTGGTTGGTAACATATAGAAGGTGAAGGAAGGATGATTTGTAGAGCCCCAATGAGCTAAAAGCAAGCTAATAATAGTAGCTAATAATACGAATGAAATAATCAAATTCTTACCAAATTTCCAAGTAATAAGTAGGAACAATGGAAATAAAAGATAGTATTGTTCTTCAATAGCTAAGCTCCATGTATGAAGCAAAGGCTTAAGCTCAGAGGCTCTGTCAAAATACCCACTTGTTAAATAAAAAAGAACATTAGAAGCAAATAGCGGAACTGCTGATAAGCTCTCTGAAAAACTTTTTAAATCCTTTGGAAGCATCCAAACCCAAGCGAATGGGAGTGAGAGAAACATTACAAAGAAGAGCGCGGGCAAAATCCTTCGCAATCTCCTTTCGTAGAAGTTGAGTAGTGAAACCCCCCCTTTTTCATCCATCTCGTTTATTAAAATGGCCGTGATCAAATAACCGCTGATTACAAAAAAGATATCTACACCAACAAAACCGCCTTTAAAAGTATCAAAGCCTGCATGAAATAGGATTACAGGGATAACAGCTAGCGCTCTGAGGCCATCTATCTCTCTTCTATGTAACATTAAATAAATATTTTTTTGAAATTAAAAAACATAAATTCACTTTACGGAATTAATGAACTTTAGTATTTCAAAATTATTATCTTCAAAGTTCATACATGGTGCTTTGCCCTCGCATGGCAATCGCAAATATTTATGACGACAGGGTGAGCAGATAAGGGATTGAGATATTGGGTACGTAGTATCCTCAAAATTAACCCCAAAAGGAGTACTCGGCCCATAAATTGCTATCGATATTTTTTTAAAATACTGCCCTATATGAAGAGCTTGAGAGTCAATAGTAAAAAGCAGATCTGACTCTTTAATTTTTTCAACAAATTGATCGTAGGATGTGATCTGTATTTTGACTAAGTTATATTTTTTTACTAGGGACTGAAAATCAAAATATTGTTGATCTAACGTAGATGAGAAAACAATGTCAATTGACTCCACTCCACTAAGGGAGTTTAAATAATTAATTATAGTATCCCAACCATTACTGACTGAGAGTCGTCTAATTGAATCCGTATTGCTACCAGTAGGCGATATAACAATTTTTTTAATATTGCTTAAATTATTTTTTGATAGAAAATTTTTCCTATGCTCATTTAAAGAGTATTCTAGATATTCATTTTTTATTTTCTTGAAGTTTAAAAGTAAATCAATAATTTCTGGTTTATTTAACATGAAAGGATTCACTAAATATTTATCATATATATAGAAGTCAATATAAGACTTATGAATATTAGAGACTCCCGAAAGAATTCTAGCTGAAGTAAGTGTGATTATGAATTTTGCAAATTTAGACTCAGTTTCAAGATTTATAACTTGTTCATAGTTCTTAAAAATAATCTTACATGTGCAAATTATCCCTGTAATCATGAGTCTTAAAAAACTACTATCATCAATTAAGAATATGTCATTGCCAATACTAAATTTGTCAATTGCACCAGCATTACTTTTTGCTGAGAGAATATCGGCATTTTTTTGATTTATACTATTTTTTATAGCAATTAAATTACCAGCCCCTAAAAATTTTATAATTAAAATACCTTGATATTTGAATTTAAAAATTTTTGATAATAATTTCCTTGTAGTTCTTACAAATAATGACAATGGAAATAAAATCAAGCCAAAAATCATATCAAGTAAAACCAAATCGTTATTTTTCATTTTTTAAATTTCTTTTTATTTTTTGAATTTTAGTTACCGTATCCTCTAGAATATCATTTGATATTGGCCCTGGAGTTTTTTGCGAAACAAAAGCCATTCCTAAACCAATAATATTTGGATTAATCTTTTTTAAATAGTCATTAATACCAATACCATTGATCTTCAGATTACAATAATGTATGGATTTACCAAATTTTTTGGACTGTATCTTTCTAAAAAAAGTATCAGATAATGTTCCATTTTTTAGAATTGATGTGTGTGTTTTTTTTTCCCAATAAAATCTTTGGTCAAAATAAAAAGGTAGAGTTAATATTTTTTTAAAAAAATCAATATTCTTCTGAATTCCAAAATAATGCATAATTGCTCTAAAAAAAAGAAACCTTATTACAATTGAGTTCCTTTGAAATTTAAAGGGAGAAAAAGTAATTTTCGGCCTTAATACATATGAAAATTCAGATAAAGTAATAATTGAACCTTCTTTTAAGGCATTAGATCTGTATAACAAATCAATAATCTGCGTTACGCCGACACATAAAAATATTTTTTTTGCAAAAATAATTTTACTTCTTGATTCAGAAAATAAATCTAAACGAACTCTATCTTTCATAATGCAGAAGCTATCCAAAAAATAATCCTGATGCGAGACTAAAAACTTTGAAGTATCTAGAATGCTTGCATTGCTGTCCTGAAGTTGGTAAATATTTTTGTTGCTTGAAATACTTCCTGTTTCATAAAAACTTAATTTTTTTAGAAAAATTCCTTTTTTATTAAGTTTTTTAATAACACTTTTAGATATTCGACTAGTATCAATAAATCCACCCCAAATATTGCTATTTCCACCTAGAGTTAGTCGGTCGTGAAGTCTTCCAAGGTTAAAATTAAATCGAAGTGCAGTGTATGAAAAAGCTTTTTTTCCAAAAAATTTATTTGTCTCAAACCTTGAATTTTCTGCAAGTTTATTCCCTGGTTCGCACACTATCTTAGATGGAGAAATGACTTCTACTGAACTGTTGATAAAAATTCTTGCAATACTTGCTGAAAATCCACCACCAATAATAATATTTTCAGCCACAGATAAGCCTCAAGAGCCGGTCTAAAAAAAGAGAACGCCTAATAAAAAGGAATTTTGGTTTTAATGCCGATACATTAATTTTCTTTTGTTTGCTCTTCAAGACCTTAATAAACAAAATATTTAGTGAATTTGTACTTACAGTTTTAAGAAGGCTCATCTTATTTAGTGAATTAAAAATTATTTGAGTAATAAAACCGCCATTGATATCAGTTAAGCCATATCTATTAATAATTGTAGGTGCATATAAGATTTTAACAACGCTACATTTTCTATTTAACTGAAATGCAAGTTCATTTTTAGCAAATTGATATCGTGACCAAGTATATTTTTTTGAACTTCTTAAGGTTGCAATATAGACAACATTAGTTTTGCTACCGCAAAGATTATTAACAAAAGCTAATGGGAAAGTTATGTTAACTTTAAAATACTTTTCATAGCTATACATACTGCTTTTATAATCATAGCCACATACAAGGATTAAATCTATTTTTTTGGATTTGAAGTAATCAATTCTATTTAGATGATCTTCAATACTTCTCCAGGGTATGACACTAATAAGTGCGTCCGGAAAGTTATCTCTTACGAGTGTAATAAACTTTTTACTTTGACCTAATATGACTACTTTTTGAATTTTTTCGCTCATTCAGGTAAAAAGTATTAACGCCTTTTGAATGAAATCATTTTCCCAAAAATCACATTAAATGAAAAAATAATTATAAGTTGAGCCGCTTTTGCAAAAGCAGGCTTTATGCCAGACTCGATAAATATAGATACTAATAAATAGCCTAACGATAATGCACTTAAGGCCTGAATAATAAAAAAAATAGAGTTTTTCATGTATGTTTTTCCGAGTTTGAAGGTAAAGATACTGTGCCCCCAAAAGCCAATACTAGTTGCGGCAGAAAAAGATATTATATATGAAGGTAATAAATTAAATTTAAGTTGACTGTATAGATGCAAAAATAATAAAAACTCAGTTGTGCCGCATACTAGAGAAACCACACCGTGCCTAATTAACAAATGAAATAATTTTTCAAAAAATGTCATATTCAGCATGATTCTTATTAAATTGTTAAAATTTTTTTAAATTTTATTATTAGTTATGAAAATTATGTTTCAAATTTTTTTGATTGCCTTCATTTAATATAGAAACCAGTAGCATTGAAAAGCCGAGCATTAATGAGAAGGAGAAGATGAAATAATTATACATGCCACCATGGCCCATAATATGCTGATATGAAAATATGTACCACGAAATATACCCTAAGAAGCTATACGCAAAAATTGATTTTTCATCCAGATCGGCTTTTCCAATTCTATTCCAAAATAAATGTATAAATGAAAGAATTATGGCTATTTGAGGTATACCAAAATTATGTTCAGTGCCAATTTTAATATTTCCAATTTGAAAAAAAGAAATGCCTAAATCGTATAACCAAACTCTATAAACATGCCCAAAAAAACCTAAACTTAAAGGCGCTGGCACCCCGTCTAAGCTTAGTGATCGATATTTAATAGGATTCGTAAATATTTCAAATGCTTGAATGTATGAAATTGGAAAATATTCATAGTGTTTAATCAGGAATATATGAAGCAAGGTGATCATTACAAATGATAAAACGATAATTAAAAATCCTTTAATCGAGGATTTAAGCTTTCTCTCTAAATCACCTTCTTTAAAATAAAAGCATACAAAAGCGACTAATAAAGCAAAGAGAGTAGCAAATTCATAGCCTCGAAGGAATGCAAGAAAGCCACAGAGTAAAACAGAGTAAAATGAATAACTATTTTTCTTTAATAATTCAGAGGATAAAACTGCAAGTGGTAATACGTATACAGCTGAAATAAAATATAAATTCTGAGAATAGAGTGCAAATCCAGAATTTAAAACAACCAGAATGGGAATTAAGCTATTATTTTTATAATTTTTTTTCTGACAAAAATTGTAAAAAAATATAGTTAAGATTAGTGCAAAACAGATTGCATTTAATTTTCTCAGGACACTAAAAAAAGTGTCAAACTCTGCCTCAGTGTTGATTTTAAATACCGAAGCTATAAAAGTTATGGGTAGAGACTGAAGGGCTAAGTTTGAGCGGTATTGCGTTCGATATGTATCATCGTAATATTTCCAATCGTACCCTGGATTTGCGTAACCATTGGAAATAATCAAAAAAGGATGGTATTCGTTTGGGTGATAAATATTTTTTTGTATAGTATTTCTTACATTGTACTCTGAAAATGAATCAATAGAGTCTTCATACTGCCCATTACCAGTTCCGTAAGGATATTTTACATTTGGTAAATTAAAACAAAAGCATAAGCTTATTAGTATAAAGTAAATGGAGAATTTATTATTAATTGCTTTTATTTTGTTGAGCTTGTCTAATGTTTCGAAAGCTTTTGCTGCAATTTTTTTTAATCTTGCTTTATTAAATATAATTAACGCGTAAGCACAAAAAAAGACAAAAGCATTCATAAGTAAATGAATTTGATGGGTTGGAAGATTTGTAAAAATAGACATTTAAATTTTACATTAAGCTTTTAGCCAGAGCTGCGCATCAGTCCATTCAACGATTGGAATTTTTCTTATATTGTTGAAATAGTAAGAGAATTCTTTAGTTTTAAGTTGACTTTGAAAATCTCTTAGCCTTGCCTTTGAATTTTTTACTTTTATCACGCCGATACCATAATCTATTTTTAATATTTTAAATTCAATATGATTTGTTTCTATTAATTCAAAGGCTACCTTCCAAACATCTCCTAACCAAGGGCCTGTTGTAATATTTGCAGGATGAGACTCAACCCAATTACGAGGCAACATATCATGAATGCATATAAAACCACCTTTATTAAGGAATTTCATAGAATTGATGATATCTCTTCTAACTTGCTCATATGTATGAAGTCCATCAATAAAAATTACATCAAATTTCAATTTATTATTTTTAAAAAACTCATCAGAGGTCTTTCTTATTGTGCCCCCGGATGCCGGGTCAACACCAATTTTATTTTTTAAAGGAATTGAGTCAAATAAAGAATTTGTAGCACACCCAATTTCTAAATACGAAGAATTTTTAGGTTTTTTAACTAATAAATTAACAAGCGCTATCCTATTAAAATTAATTTTATTCCAATCCCATTCAAAAAAATCATGTTTAGTTTGGTTCGAACGTTGTAGATAGAAATGTTGGTACTTAATAAGTCGAATAAAATATGTGACTAATTTATGAAGGTAACTTTTTGTAAAATTTAGAATATATTGCATATATTGATATTTGATTTGACGTTGTTAACATTATATAACTATATTTTCAGTTTGAGGGCGTATACAATTTATTTATAAACTTGATCTTTAAATAAAATTAAATTTTATTCTGTATGATAATTAGGGATTTGATTTGCGATCTTTTTGTTAAATTAGTTTAAGATTTAAAAATTTTTATGACTATACTTGTTACTGGTGCGGCTGGCTTTATTGGATCTAACTTTGTAATAGATTGGTTTAAACAATACTCTGAAGATATTGTTTCTCTCGACTTATTGACATATGCTGGAAACCGAAAAAATCTATCCTGTATTGACAATCATCCTAATCATTATTTTTTTCAGGGCAATATTTCAGATTCTAAGCTTCTCAATAAACTTCTAACAAAATATCGTATTAGAGCTATTATTCACTTTGCGGCTGAAAGCCATGTAGATCGATCAATTCATGGCTCCGAAGATTTCATTCAGACCAATATTGTAGGCACTTATAGATTGCTTGAATCAGCAAGATTGTATTGGCAAAATTTAGACCAAGCATCGAAAGAGACTTTTCGTTTTTTACATGTTTCAACGGATGAGGTTTATGGTTCACTCAATGAATGTGAGCCAGCTTTTACTGAAAAACATCGCTATAATCCCAGCAGTCCATATAGCTCTAGCAAAGCTTCAAGTGATTTAATGGCTCAAGCTTGGTTTCGCACATACGGATTGCCAGTTTTAATAACTAATTGTTCTAATAACTATGGCCCCTATCAATTTCCTGAAAAACTTATTCCTTTATGTATTTTAAACGCTTTAAAAGGAAAGTCTTTGCCGATTTATGGTGACGGAAAACAAATCCGAGATTGGCTTTATGTCAAAGATCACTGTAGCGCAATTCATCGAGTTTTAGATTATGGTCGAGTCGGAGAAATTTATAATATTGGTGGCTTAAATGAAAAAACCAATATAGAAGTTGTAAGAAGTATCTGTGCCATTCTAGATCAACTAAAGCCTAAATCTAATGGTAAAAATTATTTTGATCAAATAATGTTTGTAAAAGATAGGCCTGGTCACGATCAGCGTTATGCAATAGATCCCACAAAATTAAGAAATGAATTAAATTGGAATCCCCAAGAGACTTTTGAGTCAGGTCTTCAAAAGACAGTTATTTGGTATTTAGAAAATCAGGATTGGACTGAACAGATATTAACAGGCGAATATCAGAAATGGATTAATAAACAATACCCATGAAAATTTTACTTACAGGTAAAAATGGACAGGTTGGGTTTGATTTGCATAATAAACTCTTGCCGATAGGAGAGATTATTGCAACATCAAGGTTTGAGCTTGATTTGAGTAACTCAAAGACAATTAGAAAATTTATAGATCAAACTAGCCCTGACATCATAATCAATGCCGCCGCTTATACTAACGTAGATGAGGCTGAATCTGAAATCGAATTAGCCTATAAAATCAATTCAGCTGCACCTGAAATTTTAGCTGAAAAAGCCGCCGAGCTAAATATACCTCTAATTCATTTTTCTACGGATTACGTATTTGATGGGTTAAAAAAAGAGCCTTATATTGAAATTGATAAAACTAACCCTCAATCAATTTATGGCAAGACTAAAGATCAAGGTGAAAAAGGCGTTAGGAAATATGAAAAACATATAATTTTAAGAACTAGTTGGGTGTTTAGTAGAAGAGGCCATAATTTCTTAAAAGCTATATTAAAGCTTTTGCAAGAAAGAAGTTTTCTAAATGTTGTAAGTGATCAAAAAGGATCTCCTACATCGAGTTTAATGTTGGCCAATATTGCTTGTAAAATTGTACAAAAAATATTTGATGATAGGAATTTTAAAGATTTCGGAACTTATCATATAGCATCTGAAGGATATACAGATTGGTATCAATATGCGAAATTGATTAATCAAGAAGCGATTTATTTGGGCTTAAAATCAAAAAATAATCTCTGTGATATTCATCCAATTTCAAGTCATGAATATCCGTCAATTGCAACTCGACCCGCCAATTCCATGTTAAATACAAGTAAGATAAAAGAAGTTTTTAAAATAGAATTACCAATTTGGCAGGATGAGGTAAAAAATACTCTTAAAGAGCTTATTAATATATGAATAATATCGAACATAGAAAAGGGGTTATTTTAGCAGGCGGCTCAGGGACTCGGCTTTACCCATTAACACACTCAGTTTCGAAGCAGTTACTCCCGGTTTATGACAAACCTATGATTTATTACCCCTTAAGTGTTTTAATGTTGGCTGGAATCCGAGATATTCTCTTGATTTCTACCCCAAATGATATTAATCAATATAAAAATTTACTTAATAATGGAAATCAATGGGGCTTGGAAATTCAATATTGCATTCAGCCATCCCCTGATGGTTTGGCCCAAGCATTTATTTTGGGCGAAGCTTTTATACGGGACAGCAATTCTGCGCTTATTTTAGGAGATAATATTTTTTTTGGGCATGATTTAAATCAGATTCTCACAAAGGCCTCAAGCAGAGAGAGCGGGGCTACAATATTTACTTATCACGTCAAAGATCCGGAAAGATATGGTATTGCCGAGTTTGACAACATGAAGAATGTTATAGCTATAGAAGAAAAGCCAAATATTCCGAAGTCGAATTATGCAATAACAGGACTGTATTTTTACGATAATAATGTTACTAGATTAGCTAAAACCTTAAAACCTTCCAAGCGAGGCGAACTTGAAATTACAGATCTTAATCAATTATATCTAGATCAAAAAAAACTTTATGTTGAAGTAATGGGTCGAGGGTATGCTTGGCTTGATACAGGAACTCATGAATCTCTCCTCGAAGCAAGTCAATTTATAGCCACTTTAGAAAATAGACAGGGATTGAAAGTTGCATGTCCAGAAGAGATAAGCTTTAGGAATGGTTGGATTGATGCTGCTAAGTTAGAAGAGCTTGCTGAGCTTTTGGGTAAAAATGAATATGGGCAATATCTTAAACGGATCTTGCATCAAAATATAATATAAAAATGAATATTACACCATTAGCAATTTCAGATATTTTACTTATCGAGCCGCATGTGATGTTAGATGATAGAGGTTTTTTTTTCGAAAGTTATCGAGATGATATATTCAAAGAAAGAATCTCAAATAATATTTCTTTTGTTCAAGATAATCATTCAAAGTCTTTCAAGGGGGTTCTTCGTGGTTTACATTACCAAATAGATCCGAAAGCTCAGGGAAAGCTAATCCGTGTTATTCAAGGTGAAGTTTTAGATGTAATTGTTGATATAAGGCGTTCCTCAGCAACATTCGGTAAATATATAACAGAAGTTTTAACGAGCAAAAATAAAAAACAAATATGGATACCGAAAGGGTTTGCGCATGGTTTTTTAACTTTATCCGAAACAGCAGAATTTGTTTATAAAACAACAGAATTTTATAGTCAGGTCCATGAGCGTTGTATTTTATGGAATGATCCAGTCTTAAATATTAACTGGCCTAAAAATAGTGAATTTAAAATATCGCCTAAGGATCTGCTGGGAAAAAATTTTTTAGATGCAGCAACATTTCCTTAGAAAAGTAAATTGATAGAATCAAAGAACACTATAAAACATTACTTTTTTATTACTCAACCAATTAATTTATTTATTAAATTTCATCAGCCAATTTTTTTTGGAAATATTAACGACAAAAACTTTTTTAGATAAGTACGTAATATTTTGGGTAAAAATCTTCTTAAATGTTTTTTTTGTATTTGCTCATAGGTTGATCTAATAGAGTAATGAGCCATATAAAATTTGATAGTATTACGGGCTTCTTCGTAACATTGATCATATTCATGGAGGTGTCCGTGATAGTCTTGCCACAACCAAGATTCATAAAGATTTGCTGGGGATGCCCATCGCTGAAATGAGTTGTTGAATCTAGCCCAATATTTGGGAGCAATAACGCATACTTTATCGCACCCTGTTTTAGTTGGAAAAAATCCCCAGCTAGAATTTGCTAAAATCACAAACTTCGCTTGCATTAAGGCTACGTAGTCTTGCTCCATTGCACCTGGCAATATTTTTATTTTTGGAAACATAGCTTTTACGTAATTGTCATCGTCAGAGACAGCAACAAATTTTTTAATGCCGTATATACGCTCCATATTAGCAATGGCATTCAACCAATAAGACATAGGTAAAATTAATTTGCTATGTCTTTTGTATTCTCCCCCGCGAATATAAATAACACAGGTTTGGTCATCAATTTGGTTTACATCTATAAATTCTCGTTTTATAGGCAGATATTTTTTTAATCGATTACTTTCTCCAAAAAAATACTTTTCACTTTGAAAGAGACCATTAATTTTGGTGTTCTGTTTCAAATCTAGAACGCGCACATCAAAATCTGAGGAAAAATAATCAAGATCTGGATCATAAAAGATTTCTTCATTAAAAATCGTAATCTCATTTTCTTCGATATTCTTTTCTTGGTCACCAAAGTCAATATCGAGAAATTTTTTTCCTTTGAACCTTTCTGGATGAATTATCTTAAAGGGCATATTTAGTTGATCGGCTATAGATCTGCAAGCAACATATATCCATAGTTGATTGCCCAATCCTTGCCCATCATAAAATTCTGTAATAATCATTTAAATTTAAAATCCCTGATAAATGAATTAAATATTTAATTCCTAGTATATTGTCTTCCTTAGACTGGGAAGCTTTATCCCTTATAATATCAAAAACATGTTTATAAGAAGGAACATATTTTATGAAGGCCGTTATTCTTGCTGGTGGCTTTGGATCTAGAATTAGCGAAGAAACTTCGACTAAACCAAAACCAATGATTGAAATTGGCGGACGTCCAATACTTTGGCATATTATGAAAATATACTCTTCTCACGGCATAAATGATTTCATTATATGTTGTGGCTATAAGGGGTATCTTATCAAAGAGTATTTTGCTAATTATTCTCTTCATATGTCTGATGTGACAATTGATTTGTTAAATAACCAAACGCAGGTGCATTATCGTTATGCAGAGCCGTGGAAAATAACGCTTGTTGATACAGGTGAAGATTCCATGACGGGGGGGCGATTAAAGCGAGTCGCTGATCATTTGCATAAAGAGGAAGACTTTTGTTTAACTTATGGTGATGGTTTAAGTGATGTAAATATAACAAACTTAATAGCTTTCCATAAAAGCCAAAATGTTAAGGCAACAGTTACTGCATCGACTCCTCCTGGCCGCTTTGGAGCTTTAAATATCGAAAATAATAAAGTTATAAATTTCCGTGAAAAACCTGATGGAGACGGTTCTATGGTTAATGCTGGCTTCTTTGTTTTAAAGCCATCTGTTCTGGATCATATTGTCGGTGATGATTCAGTTTGGGAGAGGGAGCCTTTAGAAACCCTTGCGGCGGAAGGAAATTTATCAGCTTTTAAGCATGAAGGTTTTTGGCAGCCCATGGATACGCTAAGGGACAAAATCTATTTAGAACAACTATGGGAGTCTGGTCAACCGCCTTGGAAAGTATGGTCATGATCAAAAATTTTTGGTTAAACAAGCGTGTCCTTATAACTGGACATACTGGATTTAAAGGTAGTTGGCTATCCTTGTGGCTTCAGTCGATGGGCGCTAAAGTTATTGGTTATTCGCTCAATCCCCCAACAACTCCAAGTTTATTTGAGTTAGCTAAAGTTGATGAAGGAATGGTAAGTATTATCGGTGATGTCAGAAACTTCGAAGCATTAAAAAAAATGTTTGATACCCATAAGCCGGAAATTGTGATTCATTTGGCTGCGCAATCATTAGTGAAATATTCATACAAAAATCCAATAGAAACATATTCGACGAATGTCATGGGCACCATAAATTTATTAGAGGCCGTTCGGCAGTCTTTAGGCACTAAAGTTGTTTTAAACGTTACAAGTGATAAGTGTTATCAGAATAAAGAGTGGATTTGGGGTTATAGAGAAGATGATCCTATGGGAGGTTATGACCCCTACAGCAATAGCAAAGGTTGTTCTGAACTTGTTACTTCTGCTTTTAGGAACTCATATTTTAATCCACATTTATTTGCTTCCCATGGCGTGGCTGTAGCAACAGCAAGAGCGGGTAATGTTATAGGGGGAGGCGATTGGGCAGATAATCGTTTGATTCCCGATATGCTTCGAGCGATTTCGGAAGGAAAGCCAGTCAGCATACGAAGTCCAAAAGCTATTCGACCTTGGCAACATGTTTTGGAACCCCTGTCAGGATACCTTTTGTTATGTCAGAGAATGTATGAGTCGGGGGATAAATATTCTGAAGCTTGGAATTTTGGCCCAAATGATAATGATACTAAATCTGTAGAGTGGATAGCGAATCTATTAACACAAATATGGGGTCAAGATTCAAGTTGGAAATTAGATAAAGAGGCCCATCCCCATGAAGCTAATTATTTGAAGCTAGATTGTTCTAAATCGAAAATGATTCTTCATTGGGAGCCGAAATGGACGCTAACTCAGGCAATTGACTCTATATGCATATGGCATAAGGCTTATCTGAATGGAGATAATATAAAATCAGTTTGTCTTAAGCAAATTAATGATTACGAATCAATACATTAGTTTTTATAATAATTAACGAAGAGATTATTTTATGGATAAATTGCAAGAAATAAGAAATAAAATTGCAGTATTAGTAGACGAATTTTCTGCAATTCAATATCAGTCAAAAGATTTTGTCCCTGGAACGACTATTTTACCACCTTCAGGAAAAGTGATTGATGCGGCAGAACTTAAAAATATGGTTAATGCTTCCCTAGATGGCTGGCTAACCGCGGGTCGTTTCAATGACGCTTTCGAAAAACGCTTAGCTGAATACTTAGGCGTCAAGTTTCTTATTTCAACAAACTCAGGATCTTCAGCTAATTTATTAGCATTTTCAGCACTAACCTCGCCAAGGCTCGGTGATCGAGCAATTATGCCTGGCGATGAAGTGATTGGTGTTGCTGCAGGATTCCCCACAACAGTGAATCCTATTCTACAGTTTGGAGCAGTACCTGTTTTTGTAGATATTGAGTTGTCATCACATAATATTGATGTCACAAAAATTGAAGCCGCGATTGGCCCTAAAACAAAAGCAATTATGCTGGCTCATTCTCTAGGCAATCCATTTAATTTAAAAGTTGTTAAAGAAATATGTAATCGTCATTCTTTGTGGTTAATTGAGGATAACTGTGATGCCTTAGGCTCGAGATATGATGGACAATTGACAGGTACATTTGGCGATATTGGTACTTTAAGTTTTTACCCTGCGCATCACATTACTATGGGTGAAGGTGGGGCTGTATTCACAAATAATCCAGAATTAAAGCAAATTGCAGAGTCATTTCGTGATTGGGGTCGGGATTGTTATTGTGCACCCGGGAAAGATAATACTTGTAATAAGCGGTTTTGTTGGAAATTAGGCGACCTCCCTGAAGGTTATGATCACAAGTACACTTATGCTCATCTTGGCTACAATTTAAAAATTACAGATATGCAAGCAGCATGCGCACTAGCGCAAATTGATAAGCTGGATCATTTTATTCAAGCACGTAAAGATAATTTTGCATATTTAAGAACTCGATTGATTTCGTGTGAAGAGTTTCTGCATTTGCCTGATCCGACACCAAATAGCGATCCTTCTTGGTTTGGATTTTTAATGACAGTGCGTCCTAATACAAATGTTCAAAGGGTTGATTTGTTAAATTATTTGGATCAAAACAAGATTGGGACGCGACTTTTGTTTGCTGGAAATCTTACGCGTCAACCATATATGATTGGCCGCAAATATAGAGTTAGTGGCGATCTTACGAATACTGATTTAGTTATGAATAACAGCTTTTGGGTGGGCGTTTATCCTGGCCTAAGTCAAAAAATGTTAAGTTTTATTGCAGACAAAATTGAAAATTTCTTTGGTGTAAACTTTTAATGTTTGATATTCATCCGATAGGTATTCCCGGATGCTATGAATTGCTTCCTAAAGTCCAAGAAGATCTGCGAGGTCGTTTCGTGAAGATTTTTCATCAAACTGAATTTGAAAAGAATAATTTGAATATAGATTTCGCGGAAGAGTACTACACGTATTCAAAAAAAGGGGTTATTCGTGGCGTTCACTTTCAGATGCCGCCTTGTGATCATGTTAAGTTGGTTTACTGCCCCTTCGGTGAAGTTTTTGATGTTGTCGTTGATTTACGTTTAGGTTCCCCAACATACGGCCAAGCTAGGTCTATTAGTTTAAGTGCTGAAGCTGCAAATTATATTTATATCCCCAAAGGTATCGCACATGGGTTTTGTGTAAAAAGTGATTCTGCAATTTTAGTTTATAAGGTATCTACAATATACTCTCCAGAGCATGACTCAGGATTACTTTGGAATTCTATAGAGGTCGATTGGCCAGAAGAAAACCCAACTATTTCTGAGCGCGACCAAAAGTTCTCTGGCTTATTGGAATTCGAAAGTCCTTTTATTTATGAATCGTAAGCATCGGGACTTAAAAGTTGCTTTGGTAACCGGTGCAACTGGATATATTGGTTCAAATCTTGCTAGGCGCCTGGTATCTGATCATTGGTGTGTTCATATAATCGTGAGACCTGATTCTAATATAGAAGTTTTAAATCCCATTTTAGATCGACTTATTGTTCATAAGCATGATGGGACAACAAAAAATATGATCGACATAATTTCCAGTGTAAGTCCTGACATCATTTTTCATTTAGCTTCTTTATTTATTGCGCAACATAGTTCTGAGGATATTCAAAAGCTAATAATATCCAATATACTTTTTTCAACCCAAATTACAGAAGCTGCTGCCAGTTGTAATGTAAAGTTCTTAATTAATACAAGTACATCCTGGCAACATTTTGATAATGAAAAATACTCTCCAGTTAATCTTTACTCAAGCTTTAAGCAGGCTTTTGAAGATATTCTTAAATATTACGTGTATTCCCATGAATTAAAAGTCATTTCAGTTGTGCTTTTTGATACATTTGGTCCAAATGATAATAGGTCTAAACTTATTCCTTTGTTTATGAAAAATATAAAAACTCAAAATATAATTAATATGTCCAAAGGGGAGCAATTAATAGATCTTGTATATATTGATGATGTAGTGGATGCCTATCTTTACTGTGCTAAAAAAATTGAAAGGCAAAAAAAACCTTACATACGTTACGGTATCTCTTCATTAAAACCTCTTCCACTTCATGAAATTGTTGAATTATTTGAATCAGTATTTAATTGCCAATTAAACATTCTATGGGGTTCCCGTCCTTATAGAAAAAGGGAAGTAATGATTCCATGGAATAAATATAAACAAATACCAGGATGGAAGCCTAAGTTTAATCTTAAAGCTGGACTTCAGCAGATATATAGAAGCATGGATAATTATTAAAAGTGAAAAACATTCTGGAGTCAGAAAAGCCCATGTTAGCACTACCGAACATTACCCTTGTAGCCGTTGCTACAAAAGAAATTAAAGAAACAGTATTAGCTATAGAATATAGCTGTCGTGAAATTAAATTTGGCAGAGTGCTTTTAATTTCAAATGACAATCCAAGTCCAGAATCTGAATTATATGAGTTCATTAAAATTCCTGCTTTTAAGAATGTATCTGAATGGGGAAGATTTATAGTTTTTGAGCTTTACAAATATATATATACAGATTTTGTCATCTTGATACACGCAGATGGTTTTATAGTTAATCCAAATAAATGGACAAATGAATTTTTAAAATATGATTACATAGGTTCGCCGTGGCCACTATCAGATCATCCAATTGCATTTAGGGATGCTTATGGAAATCCTTGTAGAGTGGGAAATAGTGTTTCATTGCGAAGTAAAAAAATTCTAGAACTTCCTACTAAGCTGAAATTAAAATGGAAAAATTTTATTATGAATTTCCCTAACGAAGATGGATATTTATGCGCTCAGCATAAAATTCTTTTAGAGTCAAAAGGAGTTAAGTTTGCTCCTTTGGAAATTGCAATTCATTTTGGTAGAGAATCACAGATACCAGAAAATATTGGTATCAGTCCGTTTTTATTTCATAAATGGGTAGGTGAAAATAAAAATTTTCCAAATTTTACAAAGCAAAAATGGTATAAAAAATTTTTTTTCTTATTAAAAAATTATTTTAAGAAATTATTAGGCTATGAAAATTTTTGATACATTTTTATTTTTTCAAGAAATTGACTTGCTCAAAATAAGATTAGAATATCTTTATGATGAAGTAGATTTTTTTATTATTCTCGAGTACTCCCAAAAATTTAATGGAGATAAGAAAGAATTCTTATTTGAAAAAAATAAAAGAGAATTTGATAAATACCAAAATAAGATCCTATATTTTAAAGTCGATCTCTTTCATGAGAATTATTTGTCAATAAAAAATTATCTATCAAAGAGTAAGTTGTTAGTTCATCATAAAATTTTAGAATTTATAGAATCTCATGATCACTACTCAAAAAATGAACTAAATTGGGTTTTAGACTCATTCCAAAAAGAGTATATACATTATTACTTGTCCATGTATGCTAAAGACGATGACTTAATAATATTTTCTGATTTAGATGAACTTCCCAATTTAAGCTTTTTAAACTCCGTAAAATATGATTTAGAATTAAAAAACCGTCACTTTGTAGCCAAGCAAAATGAATTTAAATATTTTATAAATTTACTCTCTTCAACTGAGTGGTTTGGTTCGATTGCAGGTCTTTATTCAAATATTTCTAAACTTTCTTTAAATGATTTAAGAAAAAATTCAAGAATAGATTGTAAAATTTTTACAAATGGAGGCTATCATTTTACAAGCTGTGGAGGCAATGAAATGCTTGTTTCAAAAATTGAAAGCTGGGGCCATCAAGAGTTTAATTATTCCTTATTAAAAAAAACTGCATATAAAAGGGTTCTTTCTGGATATGACGCATTCGGACGGAGGCTAGTTAAAGTTACTAAAATCATTGATATTAATGATGAAAAGTATTTTGATTTAAAACTATTGAACATCGTGCTTAAATTTCCACACCTTATAAAAGATAAGTTAAATCATTTCTCAAAACTGGATTTTATTTTACTTTTTTGTGTTTACAATTTTAATTTTGCATACAAAATATGTAGAAAAATAAAAAATATTCTTATTTAATTTATGACAGGAGTTAAATTATTTAAAAGTATCTCGTCCTTAACATTGATTCATGGATTGAATTACTTCCTCTCGCTCGCAATATTACCCTATCTGCTATTTACTTATGGCCCTGTTAATTGGGGCAAGATAGTCTTCATTCAAACATTAATGAATTATTTTATATGGTTTACTGATTGGGGTTTTAATAAAGGAGCTATTAAAAAAATTGCAGCAGATAAGCTAGCCTTAAAAAATACAACAAATATATTTTTTAACTATTGGCTTGCACAGACTATTCTTCTAATTATTTCCATGGTTATTATCATTAGTGTTTTACTAGTTAATAAAACTATTAATGGTATTGACAGGGAATTATTTGCAATATCATCCATATTAATTATATCTAATGTCATATTTCCTGCCTGGTATTTCATCTCTCTTGAGCAGGTTACTGAAACAGCTATTTTCCAATTTTTACCCAAGGTAATAAATTTATTTCTAGTTTTTCTCTTTATTAAAAAATCAAATGATTTAATTGAATACATAATAATTACTTCATTAACATCACTTTTAGTAAGCATACTTGGAGTCTCATTCATGCTGAAATATAATAAAGTTAAGTATTCAAAGCCAAAACTTTCGCAAGCTATTGCTATACTAAAAAAAGATTTTGTTTGGTTTAGAATTAATTTTATCTCCTCCTTGTCAAGCTTGATAGTTCCAACATATTTAGGCCTATTATCTGGTATGAACGACCTAGGTCTATTTAATGTTGCAGAAAAAATAAAATCTTCAGCAATTGTAATGTTTCATCCGATTTCTCATTCGCTCTTTCCAAGAATGAATTATCTTTTTTTGGAGTCTTCCAAAAAAGCTTTTCTTTTAGTAAAGAATTTTCTCTTTGCGCTATCTCTTCTTTCAGGCGTAACTTCTTTGATTATTTTTTCTTTTGCTGAGAGTATTTTGTATTTCATGGGTGGTGAAGAGTTTACTCAAGCTGCTCCATTTTTAAGAGTAATAGCCTTTATTCCTTTAATTTCAACAGTAAATAGCTGCCTTGTTGATCAAATTATAGTGCCGAATAGTTCTGGTAATTTTATTGAAAAAATTAATTTGCTTAGCTTTTTTTGCATCACACTCTTAATATTTCCTGCTTATAAATTATTTGGAATTATTGGAATAGGTTATTTATTATTAATTAATGAAATTCTCGTATTTTTTTTAAATAGTTTTAAAGTCAGAAATTTACTTATTTATTTAAGATTATTCTAAGAAATACAAGGACATTAAAACTTTAAATATGAAATCTTTTTTTTTAAATCATTTGTCTGAAATAAAGAAGTATTATCTAAAATTACTTTCTTTATTATTAATACCTTTTTCTCCTAAATTATACATTCTACTTCCATTTTTATTGCGAAGAAGAATTAGTTTTATTAATAATCAAAATCTTATTACGATACGAGTAGTTCTTATTTTTCTTATAGCTTATATTACTAGCTACCACCTAATAAATTTTTCAGCTATTAATCTTTTCACATTGCAATGTATAGCACCATTTTCTATATTTCTTTTATTCTCATTTATACAATATGACTTATCTTTTTTACGTAAGTTTAGAAATTGTGTCTATATAGTTTTTTACCTAGACTTAATAACAAATATTATTTCTGTTTTATTTGATATAAATATTCATTTGGAGCAGGTAAATTATTTCAACTCCCTTTATCATTCTCTTGTTGGTCTTTACGGGCATCCATATATATCAATTTCAATATCTATAGTAACTTTTTTTTATGCAACCCTTTTTAAAGATAAGAAAATTCAATTACTTTCGTTTGGAAGTCTATTTTTCGTTTCATCTTTAAGGTCATTATTATTTCTGTACCCTATTATTATTGCTTACAGAGCATTATCAAAAGGAAACAAATTTAGTACCCTTATAACTTCTTTATTTTTTGGATTTATTCTTATATTCTTTTATGTGAAATATGACTCGAATTATGCTGAAGCTGAGCGATGCAAAATATTGATACAAACAAATACATATGGTTTTTGTGAAAATATGAATTCGAGCTCGCTTCGTTTATACGCCTGGTCATCATTTCTTAGAGAATTTCCTGACTTCCATATTTTAGGGTCACTTACAAGAAATTATAATCATGATAGGGCAACTCTGACACCTCAAATTATTGAAGAAGATAAAATCTTTGAATCACCTTATTTTCAATATATCCACGATTACGGATTTATCTTTTTTTTCGCTCATATTTATTTATTTTTATATATGATAAATGTTAATCAAAGAAAATATTCAATGTATAACCAAAATTCATTTAATAAACGATTATTTGAGGTTAAAACTTACATATCGAGCCTTTATTTTTTCGATAGTTTTTATGGGGTTTTTTTCTATACCCCAATCTCTCTGTTAACAATGTCTTTAATTCTTTTTTTTAAAGAAGATGAAACTCAGTAATTCCTTATTATCAATATTATTGCCAGCATACAATTATCCTTGTGGCATAGAAAGGCTCCTTAAGATTTTTGTAAAGATTAAACCTAAATATTTAGACAGAATTGAATTCATCATTTCAGATGATTCAGATTCTGCCGAAGCAGTTAAGAAGATTAAAAAAACTATAAATGTATTTAAATTAAAATATAATTTTAATATATTGTATGTATCTGGTACAAAAAATAAAAATCCGGTTGATAACTGGAATAAATTATTAAATGAATCTAATGGTATATACAAACAAATTATTCACCATGATGAATTTTACAAGTCCCATAATGACATAGATCGATTAATGCATCAGTTAAATTCAGAAAAGCATGATGTCTATATCCTTAAACTTTATACAATAGATAAATTTTTTTACTATGATCATATCCCTTACGTAATTAAAAATTTCCTTTTAAGGAATTTTTTAACTTCTGTCGTCCTAGTTAACTTTATAGGCCCTTCAGCTTGTGTTGTTTTCAGAGCTCGCTGTGAAAAAAAATTCAACCGTATGTTAAGATGGATAGTCGATGTCGACTGGTTTTATAGAATATTTTCTGATAGCAATAAGATATTTTTTTCTAATTCAATTTCTATTGTCAGTGAAACGCACTTTGCAAACTCTATCACCAATACAATTGAAGAGCCCAAAATATTTGTAAAATTTAAGGAATTAGTTCATATTAACTTCAAATTTAATTTTTTTCATTTCATTTTTTTGGTGTTTTGGCCAGTTATTAAAATTTATATTTTATTAACTAATTTTTTTACAAGGACGCCTATAAAGTGATAGTCTCTAATTTAAAAGGTGGCTTGGGAAATCAGTTATTTCAATATGCCTGTGCTAGATCTTTAGCCTTGAATCTTAATCAGGATTTACTTTTTTATTATGATAAGCCTATCTTATCTACACCTAGAAAAATTGTAATCGACAAAATGTTCAATTTAAAATTAAAGCGATCTTCCTTTTTAAATTTATCTATTATTATATTTTTTCCAGCAATCTCATTTTTTAGGAATCTTCTGGCGAGTAGGAGCCTTAGATTTTTTCGTTCTTCAAATTTTATAACCGAACCCTCTTTCTCGTTTTGGCCTGACTTGTTCTATGTTAATAATAGGAATATATATTTACATGGTTATTGGCAAAGCTATAAATATTTTTCTGAATATTCAAAAATACTTGCACGAGACTTTTCCTTTAATGATAAATTTTTATTTAACAATAGGACGAATTCTTATTTAAAAAAAATCTTGTTTGCCAATGCTGTATCTATTCATTTGAGAAGAGGTGACTTTCTTACAAATCCTCGAGCTAGCAAATTTCATGGAGTGTGTGAATTGTCATACTATAAAAAATCAATTAAATATATCCTTAAGAAAGTTAAAGACCCACACTTTTTCATATTTTCTGATGATATTAAGTGGGCTAAGGCAAACCTTCTTTTTGGTAAAAATTCGTTTACATATGTAGAAAATAATTCGGAGGCTGTTGATTTTTGGCTAATGTCTTCATGTAAGCACAATATTTTGGCAAACAGCACTTTTAGTTGGTGGGCAGCCTGGCTTAATAAAAATGATTCCAAAATAGTTATTGCGCCCCAAAGATGGTTTTTGGATGCCACAATTTCAACAGATGACTTAATACCTAAAAATTGGTTTCGATTTTAATTAAATTTAGCCTATGAATAATCTTCCAGGCGGCTTTACTGTTTTAATGAGCGTATATAAGAACGATAATCCTGATTTGTTTGAAAAAGCAGTACAGAGTATATACAACAATCTAACCTTACCTGATTGTTTTATTCTTATTATTGACGGACCTATTCCTGAAGCTTTAAATAAGAAGTTAATTATATTAAAGCGTAGATTCAATTTTGAATATTATCGACTACCTATAAATAAAGGCTTGCAAGGCGCGCTAAATTTTGGATTATCTAAAATCAAAACTAAATGGGTTTTTAGGGCTGATGCAGATGATATCAATCATGTAGATAGATTTCGCACTCAAATAAATTTTTTGAACAAGAACCCAGAAGTCGATCTTTTGGGAACCTCTACAAATGAAATTGATGAAAATGGGATTTTTCTTTCAAATAAAAAGCTTCCTTTAGATTTTTCAAGTATTAAGAGGTATATTAGATTTAGGAATCCATTTAATCACAACACTGTTGCGTTCAAGACCGACTGTGCAAGGAAGGTTGGGGGTTATCCTAATCTTTTCCTTAAAGAAGACTATGGTATGTGGATATTATTTATTAGTTCTGGATTTTATTGTTTAAATATACCTAACTCCACCGTAAGTGCCACTACGGGACTATCATTTTTTAAAAGAAGAGGTGGATTAACGTATATATTTTCGGAGCTAGGCATTCAAAAATTGTTAGTCAAAAGTGGGTTATCAAATCCATTTTTATCTTGTATTATTTTCTTTTTTAGGACCTTTATTTTTTTACTTCCACCATTTTTTAGGGCATTGATATATAGGCGTTTTTTAAGGAACTAATCTTCTTGTTTTCTTAGTAATTCCCATATTAATTTTTTTGATTTTCTAGTAGTTAATGTAACCTTACATTGCTATAGACATATAAAAGGTCCTGAATTTCAAAAAAATCTTAAGGACTTTGTGATATGGTTATTTTATGTATGACTCTTTTTTAAAATTTACTTTTTTGTCCTACGACTCTTCACTTTTTCTGGGCGCCACGTGTCTTTTAAGTTTATTTTTATATCGTTTATTCTACTTAATTTATAATTCAAAAAAGTGGCTAAAATTTTTTAACATTCCAGAATATCAAGGAGATGTTCAGAAGATCCATACAAAAACTACTGCAAGACTTGGCGGTTTTGTTATCTATCTAGGTTTATTACTTTTTGGTTTCTTAAGCAATAAAAACACCGATGGTATTGAGCTTATAAGGGCAATTATTATTAGCTCTATACCTCTTGTTATTTTTTCTTTATTTGAGGATCTTTTTCATAATATAAAACCAGTTTTTAGGTTTTTTGCTATTTTGTTTTCCAGTTTTTTATTTCTAAATATTAATATTGATCCATTTCCTATTATTGATATTCGCTGGGCAGCTTTAATATTAAATAACTCAATAATTGCAACAATTTTTTATATTGTTAGTATTGCTGCAATAACAAATGGAATGAATATTATCGATGGATCTAATGGTCTTGCTTCAATTACTGCATTTTTAAGCTTATTAACTATTTTTTTTATATCATGCTATGCACATGATTTGGTTTTAATGGCAGCTTTGTTTCCGATTTTGTGTTTATTATTATTATTTATTTTTGTAAATTATCCTAATGGCTTTGTCTTTTTAGGGGATTTAGGGGCTTATTTTTTAGGCTTTATTATCTCTATTTTTTGTATTGTATTTTATGGCAGACATCCAAATTATCCTAGCTGGGGAGCGCTAATACTTATAATCTATCCGTTGATCGAGGTTGTTTTTTCTTTTATAAGAAAACCCTTGATGGGTAGGTCATTCTTTAAGCCTGATAAATACCACCTACATTTACTATTATTTGCTTACCTAAAGCGTAAAAATGATTCAGAAAGCGCAAACTGGAAGGTAGTGATCTATCTATTGCCCATCATATCGATGCCATTAGTCATGTTAATCTATTTTTTAAATAAACACTCACTTCTAATGCTTTTTGGTTTTTCCGTTCTAATATACTTTTTTTTATACCTCATTTATCTCTTTCAAAGCATCAAATCTAAAATTTAAAGATCTATGAATATACTACTTACAGGGGGCGCCGGTTATATTGGAAGTCATACTTATTGCGAACTCATTGGCGAAGATCATAATGTAATTATTTTTGATAATTTTTCAAACAGTGAAAAATCAGTTTTAAAGCGATTAGAATTAATCACAAAAAAACCCATTAATTATGTTGAAGGAGATATTCTTGACTCAACCTTGCTTAGAAAAACACTAAGTAGATACAAAGTTGAAGCCGTAATTCATTTTGCTGGACTTAAAGCTGTGGGCGAGTCAGCTAAGGATCCTTTGAGTTACTATGAAAATAATGTTGTTGGATCAATAAATTTACTAAAATCGATGGAAGCATTGCAGGTGCGTAAATTTGTATTTAGTTCAAGTGCAACTGTATATGGTACGCCGCAATACCTCCCAATTGATGAGGAGCATGTATTAAATCCTATTAACCCATATGGAAGAACTAAATGGCAAATTGAGACGATTTTAAAAGATATATCCAGCTCTAATCCTGCTATGAGAATAGCTACTTTACGTTATTTTAATCCTGTAGGTGCTCATCCATCCGGTCTTATCGGAGAGAGCCCTATGGGCATACCTAATAATTTAGTGCCTTATATGATGGAAGTCGCTAATCATAAGTTGCCTTTTTTAAAAGTATACGGCGGAGATTATAAAACGCCCGATGGATCAGGTATACGAGATTATATCCATGTTATGGATTTGGCATTAGGCCATATAAAAGCGCTTAATTTTTTGAATTTTACACAAGCTCCGTTTCATATTTTTAATTTAGGTACTGGAAAGGGCTCAAGCGTTTTTGAAGTTATTCAGACTTTTAATAAAGTATGTGGCGTTAACATTCCTTTTGAAATTGAAGCCAAAAGGGCGGGTGATGTAGCTTCATGTTATGCTGAAAATGAAAAAGCAAGGAAAGTCTTAAATTGGCAGCCAATTTTTTCTCTTGAGGATATGATTAAGAGCTCTTGGGAATTTCAACAAAAAAGAAAATATCATGAATAAAAGGCTTGAGAGTGACAATAGTACTTACAATGTTACACCTGTTATTCTTAGTGGAGGTTCTGGCACTAGGCTTTGGCCACTCTCGCGTGCCACTCATCCGAAACAATTTTTAGTCTTATCGGATAAAAAGACTTTATTTCAGCAAGCAGTAAGCCGCATCCAAAATTTAAATTCTAAGTCAATCAAATTGAATAATTTTTTGATTGTTACCAATGAAGAACATCGCTTTTTAGTTCTTGATCAATTACGTGAGATAAAAAATGTTAAATCGCAATTACTTTTAGAGCCGGATAGCCGTAATACAGCTCCCGCCCTAACATTAGCTGCTTTACAAGCTTTAGAAGATGGGCAAGACCCAATTCTTTTAGTCACACCAGCCGATCAAACTATTCAAAAACAGGATGCTTTTTTAAGTGCTTTGGAGGACGCAATTAAAATTGCTAATAACGGATCTATCGTAGTACTCGGAGTCCCCCCAACGAAACCTGATACTGGATTTGGGTATATTCAAAAAGATTGTAAAGTAAGTGACTATCATTCCTTTAAGGTACTTAATTTTTTTGAAAAACCTGATTTTTATAAAGCCGTAGATTTTCTTAAAGCCGGAAATTTTTTCTGGAATAGCGGTATTTTTATTTTGCGAGCCAGCGTTTGGCTTAAAGCTATAAAGCAATTTAATTGTGATATTTATCAGACAATTGTAAAAGCTTTCGATCAAAAAACAAAAGATAATATGTTTATTAGGCCTGATAAAGATCTTTTTTTAGCAGCCCCATCAAATTCAATTGATTATGCAGTTATTGAAAAATGCCCTTCATCAAATTTTGATATTAGGATGTTAGAGCTTGATGCTAGCTGGACTGATTTGGGCTCTTGGGAAGCTGTATGGCAATTTGGCTTAAAGGATTGCAATCAAAATGTTAGTTATGGAGACACAATTTTAGATGATACAAAAAATTCTCTTATTTATGCCAATCATAAATTAGTTACAACTCTAGGCATTGACAATCTTATTGTGATCGAGACATCAGATGCAGTATTAATAGCGAATCGTAATCAAAGTCAAAATTTAAGGTTAATTATTGATGTTCTTAATTCCTCCAAAAGAAAAGAACAAATATTACATCGAAAAGTAGCTAGGCCATGGGGTTGGTATGACAATCTAGATGAAGGTGAAAATTTCAAAGTAAAACGTATTCAAGTTAACCCTGGTGCCTCGCTTAGCCTTCAGAAACATAACAAAAGAGCTGAACATTGGGTAGTTGTTAAGGGTATTGCAGAAATTATTTGTAATGATAAAAAAATAATCTTAAAAGAAAATGAATCTACGTATATTCCCTTAGGGAAAAAACATAGATTATCAAATCCAGGTCCGGATATTTTGGAAATTATTGAAGTACAATCGGGATTTTATTTGGGCGAAGACGATATTGAGAGATTTGATGACTATTACGGACGTAAATAAATTTCTATGACAGATAATAGACAGACAAAAATTTATGTTGCAGGACACCAAGGTATGGTGGGTTCAGCTATTGTGAGAATTTTAAAAAATAAAGGCTATGAGAATATTGTCGTTCGTTCACACCAAGAACTCGACTTAACAAATCAGCTTGCTGTAAATGACTTTTTTCAAAATGAAAAACCAGATCAAGTTTATTTGGCAGCAGCTAAAGTTGGGGGAATTTTTGCTAATAATACTTACCCTGCAGATTTCATTTATATTAATATCATGATTGAATCTAATGTAATTCATGCAGCTTATAAATATGGCGTAAAAAAATTACTTTTTTTAGGTTCAAGTTGTATTTATCCTAAATTAGCAGATCAACCAATAAAAGAAGAGTCTCTATTGTCGGGGTATTTGGAGCCTAGTAATGAACCTTATGCGATTGCAAAGATTGCTGGTATTAAACTATGTGAAAGCTATAATCGACAATATAATCTGGATTATCGTAGCGTGATGCCGACAAATCTTTATGGTATAGGTGATAATTATCATCCTAAAAATTCTCATGTGATTCCAGCGCTCATTAGACGATTTCATGAAGCAAAAAAAAGTGAAGAACCTTCCGTAACAATTTGGGGAAGTGGACAGCCTAAGCGTGAGTTTTTATATGTTGATGATATGGCTGAGGCCTCTATTTTTACAATGGAATTAAGTAAAGATATTTATGAATCTTGCACAAGACCTATGCAAAATTTTCTTAATGTAGGTTTTGGAAATGATATAACAATTCTTGAACTCGCTATGAAAATCAAAAATGTAATAGCTTTTAAAGGTGCGATTAAGTTTGATTTAAGTAAACCAGATGGACCACCAAAAAAACTTATGGACAGTTCTCGGTTAAATCATTTGGGATGGAAACCTAAAATTAATCTTGAGCTAGGCCTAAAGAATGCTTATCAGGATTTTTTAATGCATTGTGCTTGATTTTTAAAAAAGGGAGTGTATGCATCAGCCTAAAATTGCTTTAATAACTGGGATTACCGGTCAAGATGGTTCTTATTTAGCAGAATTTTTGCTTGAAAAAGGATATATTGTTCATGGTATTAAGCGCCGATCCAGCTCCCTAAATACCGATCGTATTGATCATATTTACGAAGATCCTCATGTACAAAATGCTCACTTTAAGTTGCATTACGGAGATCTGACTGATTCAAGCAATTTAATTCGTATTGTTCAAGATACCAAACCAGATGAAATTTATAATTTAGGTGCACAAAGTCATGTGGCCGTATCTTTCGAAAGCCCTGAATACACAGCTGATGTAGATGCGTTAGGAACATTAAGACTTCTTGAAGCAATTCGAATTCTTGGACTTGAAAAGAAGACAAAATTCTATCAAGCATCTTCTTCTGAGCTTTATGGCCTTGTTCAAGAAATCCCACAAAAAGAAACTACGCCTTTTTATCCAAGAAGTCCATACGCAGTAGCTAAGCTATATGCCTATTGGATTGTAGTGAATTATCGCGAAGCTTATGGCATGTATGCTTGTAATGGCATACTTTTTAATCACGAGAGCCCAAGGAGAGGGGAGACATTTGTAACTCGGAAGATTACTCGAGGTCTTTGTAATATAGCTCAGGGCATAGAGAGTTGTATTTACTTAGGAAACTTAAATGCTCTTCGTGATTGGGGTCATGCAAAAGATTATATTCGTATGCAATGGATGATGCTTCAGCAAAAAGAGCCAAAAGATTACGTCATTGCATCTGGTATCCAATTAAGCGTGCGTGAATTCTTAAAAATGAGTGCCAAAGAGTTAGGGGTCACTTTGCGCTTTGAGGGAGCCGGAACTGATGAAATTGGAATTGTGGATTTAATTGAAGGGGATAAAGCGCCATTTATTAAAAAAAATGATGTAATCGTTAGGATTGATCCACGTTACTTCAGGCCTAGCGAAGTTGATACTCTCTTGGGAGATGCATCTAAAGCAAACAAAGAGCTTGGTTGGACTCCCGAGATAAATATAAATCAATTATGTAAAGAGATGGTCATCAGTGACTTGAAAGAAGCCAAGCAACAAGCATTGCTTAAAAAACATACATTTTAATTTTTAGGTATCTTTTAAATTTGGTTATTTTTTTTAAGATAAATTAAATGCAAACTTAAAAAAATAAATGCAAGCAATGCATGTTCGTGATGAAGTGTTGAGTTTACTAACCCTGTCGCAAAAGTAACTATGAAAGCGCTAAATGAGCCCCCCCATAGCATTTGTGATAAATGATTTATTTTAACTTTCTTATAAGCCTTAATTAGCAAAAACAGCCAAGCCAGCATGAAGTTTATAAGTACGATAAGCCCAAGGAGTCCTCTTTCGGTTAGGGCGCTTAAGTATATATTATGACTGTGACCTACAAAATGATATTTCTCAAAATTAAATACTTCGCCCCTTGATTCAACAACATCTTTTATTTTAGAAGCATCTAGATATTTAAAATTGGCATTTCCAACCCCAAAAATTGGATATAGCTTGAAAGCTTCTAGAGAAATATTCCATACTCTGTCTCTTGCAGCTAGATTGTCATGATTTTTAAAGTTACTAGTTACTTTTTGAATGATGTTTACATTAAATATTATTGCGAAAATTAAAGAGCTAGAGATAATTAAGGTTAATATTTTTTTGATTTTCCTCTTACCTGGTGAGATGAAAGTCAGCGCATAACCTAAAATAAGACCCACTCCAAATGCACCCCTGCTTCTGCCAATAATCAAAGCAAATAACAAAAATATAACCAAAGATATAGAGAGTAACTTATTTAAAAGGGGTGTTTTTGCATTAAAATTAAAAATAGATAAGCTAATCGTTGCACCGAAGATCATAGCCAAATAAATAGCAGAATGATTTACATGACCTACAGAATGAAGTTGTAAATCTTCTTTAGTATGAGTTATTAAATATTCTACTGTTCCATGTATTAATGCGAGAAGTGCACTAAATATAACAAGCAAATAAAGCCAAGAAATTTCTTTTTCATTGTAGCTTGATCTTGCTAAAACCAATCCAAAAATAGTCCAAGTGAAAATACCTCTAAATCCTCTCCATTCCTCATAAGACTGCAAACCTGCAAATAATGCACTTAAAAAAGCCGATAAAATAAGGCTAAGATATATAAAATCCCATTTATTAAAAGTAAATTGAGCTTTGATTGAATATTGATTCCATATGGCAACTAATAAAAATAAAAATAAAAAAATATTTTTAGGCGCTTCAAGACTTGCGAGACTTAAAAACATAAGGCTTAGAAAAAATAACTCTAAGAATTTAAGAGGTGTTTTCTTGTAATTAAAAAACTGCTGAAAATTCATAAAGTGAGTAGCATTCATTTTATTAATTTTACCGAGTTAATTTGTCCGATGTGAATTTGATTGCGTTGTTTAGCAAGAATCACTTGCCTTTGACGCTCGGTTAAACTCCTTAATTTTTCTGGGGTATGTGAATTAAAGCAATGAGGGCATGAAATGCCTGGCGTGTACTTGTCACTTTTTATGTCATCTTTTGATAGAGGATAGCGACAGGCATAGCATTGATCATAATCACCGACTTCTAACCCATGTTTGATCGCAACCCTTTGATCAAAGACAAAGCATTCACCTTGCCATAGACTCTCGTCTGGATTTACTTCCTCTAAGTATTTTAGAATGCCACCCTCGAGATGATATACCTCATCAAAGCCCTCACTCATCATGTAGGAAGAGGCTTTTTCACATCGAATACCGCCGGTACAAAACATAGCGACTTTTTTATGCTTCTTAGGGTCAAAATGTGTTTTCACATATTCAGGAAATTCACGGAAGGTATTAGTTTTTGGATTTACTGCATTTTTAAAGGTACCAATAGTGTATTCGTAGTCGTTACGTGTATCAATTAAGACCACTTCAGGATCCGAAATAATGGCATTCCAATCTTTGGGTTTGACATATTTACCTACCATTTTGGTGGGCGACACACCAGGAACACCAAGCGTCACAATTTCTTTCTTAAGTTTTACCTTCATGCGGTAGAAGGGGTGTTTGTCCGACCATGATTCTTTGTGACCAAGACTCTTAAAGTTACCTTCAAAGAGTGGATCATTTTTTAGATATTCAAGAAGTTCTAGGATAGATTTTTCAGGGCCTGCGACCGTGCCATTAATGCCCTCATTAGCTAAAAGGAGAGTGCCCTTAATCTCGCGTGACATACAAAACTTTAAAAGAGGTTCACGTAAAGTTTCAAAGTGAGGAAGACTCACAAAATGGTACATCGCGGTTGTTAAATAGGTATGCTGCATTATGCTTTGTTCTTTATTAAAACCTCTAAAAATGTTATTTTATCAGTCTTTTCAATGGTGTTAAATCTCAACTAGGAGTATTAAAGAATGGCAATCGAACAAACCTTATCTATTATTAAACCTGACGCAGTTAAAAAAAATGTGATCGGCC
>JACCDP010150530.1_pt1 | contig 32148 bp, 29 predicted proteins | sample 7445841 | NCBI WGS metagenome assembly JACCDP01 (sample SAMN15323441, study PRJNA562643) | freshwater metagenome | isolation source: river surface water | place: USA:Blue River Watershed | collected 2017-08-17 | reverse complement strand
AGGCAACTTTGTTGCCTGGAGAACTAGTATTAATTTATTACCACACGTGGTAATAAATTAATATAATAGTAGATGTTGTATTTCCAATTTGGCCTTGATTAAGGCCAAATTGGAGAATAAACATTAATCTAAATGCATAATCAATTCGTTCAGAACATTTTAATGCGTGGTTCAAACTCACAAGCCATTTTGCAACGCGCAAATGTCCATTATCACACGCATATCGAAATGCATATTCGTCCTCAGCATATATTAATATCTGGTTTGGTATCCAATAGCCATTGAGCAACGTGCAAGTGTCCATTTGCACAGGCAGACCTGAAAGACATATCATTATTCACTGATATATTGAGTGCAGCATAATCATTGCATTCACATAAATCCGAGTCAGTGATTGCAAACTGTTGTGACAATTGCAATAACTGTGTTGCCTGATGCAAATCGCCATTGCTGCAGGCGTGTTGAAACTGAGTTTGAACGTCCATATTGAATATAAATAATTATGTAATACAATGTTTGTTAATATTCTTGTGTTGAATAATTGAATCAATTTTATTGACACAAATAACCCATTTACACATATTATTGTTTAACGCACATACAAATGAATATTGAACAATTAACAGACAAATTTGACAAATTATATCAGTTATTAAGTGTTCCTGACGATGTATATGTTATCAGAGAGGATGAAGATGATAGGGATGAAGACCAGTATGTGTTTGGTCAAACTGCAAGTGATTTTTTTTACAAAATTATAAATATTGTAAATGAATATCCAAATGCAACTGGAAACAAAGAATTGATATTCAACAGGCGGGATATTACAATTGATATTGGCGACAAACCATTGATATCTTTGTTTGAATGTCTTGATGAACCAACATTACTTAGCGAAGGATATGGGTATGAGCCATCTTGCATTGATGATGAAGATGATTACAGATCATATGGTTGCAAATTTATGTGGAAATATGATGACGAGACTGATGTTTATTTTTCAATGAGTTATGAAGATTGTCCCTATCATGTCACAGACATAAACAAAATTAAATTAGTGAAAAGAACAACATAAACACGTCGCAAATTATTTATTCTTCGGTTGATTCTGTTGCGTCTATTGACCGGTGCTTTGTCATTTGAAAACAAACCATTTATTTCAGTTATGATGGAAGCGTTGTAAAAAACAACAACACCAATGCATTTATGCATTGACAATAAACCATTTAAACATATTATTGTTTGACACACATACAAATGAATATTAAACAATTAACAGACAAATTTGACAAATTATATCAGTTATTAATGTTTATTCTCCAATTTGGCCTTGATCAAGGCCAAATTGGAGAATAAACATCAATGAACCCAAATAAGAATACACGATTGTGTGAATAAGTGTTCCTAAAATAAATGTTGTTAAATTTCTAGTTTAGTCAGACATTGCAAATGCCTGCTGAAACATATGATGCAACAAAAACCAAAACATTTGTGTATATGTATTTTTTATGTAAATTATTGTGATATGTGAACGCATATTACAATAAAACAAACTATATTAAAACCCGGGATTGTCTGTGAATACAGGGGCTTGTCCGTTCAGCACTTGTTTTTCAGACAACCCATTGATTAATTCACTGACTGCTTTGTTGGTTTGCATTGTAAACACAGAAAATGCGGACAATCCGACTGATATACCAACCAGCAGTGCGTCGCGCACAACCTCTTTGATTGGTTTCATATCTTTTGATATAAATTTCATTTCAATAATTTTGATTAAAATAAACAATACCACGCTAAACATAGTAAAAGTTACAATTTGTTCCATAGAAATTATGTATTATTTGAAGTTTTGCTTTGTTGAAAGCAAACGCAAACATCTGACGGCTCAATTCAGTCATTAAAGGGGATCCACCACAGGCTTTGTCGCAGGCTTGCCCCCTAATATGGGGATCCAAAGGGGGCTTGCCCCATAATATGGGGATCCAAAGGGGGCGAAGCCCCCTTTAAAATTGATTATCAACAATATTCATAAAACATAATAAAAACATCTTATTAACAGTTATACAAATGCAAAAACAACCTCAAAATCCGGATAAATACGGTGTTTATGTGCGCTCAATATTAAACACCAAACTTGCATTAAATATCACGGAAATTGGTCGTAATTTGTCGCAAAATTTGGAAAATTTGATTCGTCTTAAATATGAGGGAAAATGTATATCAGAAGGATTTATCAGACCCAACACAGTGCGTGTATTATCTTATTCCAGTGGTTTGGTGAAAGATGACCACGTTGAATTTTGCGTTGTATATGAATGTTTAGTTTGTTATCCTGTCAAAGATATGGTTGTCAAATGCACTGTGTCAGAGGTCACCAAAGCGGGATTGCACGCCTTTGTGAAAGATTTTGACAGTGACAATATTCCAATCACTGTGTTTATTGCGCGCGACCATCACAGCACCAGTCCATATTTCTCAAGCATCAAAGAAAATGCGGTTATTGAAGCCCGTATTATTGGCGTGCGTTTTGAATTGAATGACCCTTCAATTACAACTATTGCGTCGTTAATTGAGAAGAAACACGGCGGCGCAGCCGCCGATATTGACGACGATATGTAAAACCGTTTAAAAAGATTGTTGCAAATACATCATAATGGCAGCGCATAATATCACAGATGAATATTTAGCAGAGTTACGCAACAATATTGAAAAGTTGAGCAAAACTCAGCAAATGGAAATATTGCACATATTGAAGAAAAATCCGAACATCAAATTGAATGAAAATCGTGGAGGTATATTTTTAAATATGTCTTTTTTACCCAATGATATGTTGGAATCTTTGCAAAAATACGTTGATTATGTCAAAGACCAAGAAATGTTGCTCAACACAGCAGAACAACAAAAACAAAATTTCAAAAACACTTTTTTCTCAGGTGGCGTGACAATTGGTGAAATGCAATGATGACCAAATATAATTTTAGGTGTTATATATATATAATGAACAGTAACCAAAAACGGTTGAATAGGCTTATTGCGGCCGATTACAATAGGTATTTGAATCACATTCATAATTTAACCATTATTCTCCAGGCAACTTTGTTGCCTGGAGAACTTGTATTAATTTATTACCACACGTGGTAATAAATTAATATAATAGTAGATGTTGTATTTCCAATTTGGCCTTAATCAAGGCCAAATTGGAGAATAAACATTAAGCGATAAAGATTTTATGGTTGCTATGGATATTGCTTATGCAATTCAAGAAACAAATAACGAAATAAATCTGAAAGAACAAGAACTGACTTCCATAACTGAACAAATATCCGCGTTGCAAAAAAACTTAAAATCTGCAAGTGCGGAATCAAAAAAACAAATTGTGTCAGATATAAAAGAGTTGGGAACATCTAAAAATGCAATATTAGCCGATATTGATAAATTATTGACAATTAAAAATAACAGTCGATATTCTGGAGAACTTGGTTTGATTGAAAAACTGGCACCACACAGTCCTGATAACGCATATGCGCAAATTCCAGAAGGAAGCAAGGGCTTTGTTGGTTATATGACTGACATAGCAATCAACGACCCTGATTTGACAAATAAATTCATCAAAACTATGGAAAATTATTATAATCGCTCATATCTGTCAAATTATGCAAAAACATTATCGAGACAAACCAAATTAAACGAAACTTCTGGTAATATATTTGAAAATATATCCACATTACCATCTTTCAAAAAAAGATTGAGTGTTCCTGCAAAAACAGTTTTGAATAATGAAGATACATTTAATGAAATTAATAGTTATTTGAAGAAAAACCGAGGTGGACGCACACGAAAAACATATATGAAAAAAGAAAAACAAAAGGGCATAAAAAACTGATTGGATATTTGATTGTTATGATATAATACAAAACAATCAAATATGGATGTGTTATTGAACAATTGTATGGAGTATATGCTGACGCATGAATTGGCGGCATTACTTAATGCTGCATATGCACAAGAAAATGATAACACTCCTGCGGCTCCACTTGTGGATTCCTCTGTGTCTTCACTCGTGGAAACCCCTTTGGCTCCACTTGTGGATACCTCTGTGGCTCCACTTGTGGAGCCACCTGTTCCAAACAAATACACAATATTTTATCCGGACTTGAATGACAGTTTATTTTGGTGCATGTATGTGCACGAACACGGCCTCACCGCATACGAAACCCAGCGTCAACTAAAAAAGAATATGGTAAACACGATGATGACAGTGAAACGCCAAATGTATGACCATTTCAACAAAGACAAAAACCAAACATTAAAACATACAAATCATAAAATTACAAATGCAACAATAAATGAAATTAAATGCGACTTAATGACACGCTCATTGTCATCAATGCAAAATTTAATTGCGTGTTGCGTTTATTGGAAATGCGCAATAGTGGTGGAATTGGGAACCAACGTATATGCCAAATTTGTGTGCAATGATTATGAAGAGGATTGTCAGAAGGAAGAGGACATTAATACGGTGTTGCTGTATGTAATCAGGGCATCCAAGAAAAACACATTCAAATTTGCAATGGAAACAGACAATGTAACCAAAGCAAATAAACTGCGCGATATGCGTAAAACGTGGTATAAAATAGAGCATTATCACAAACCTGTGCGTGCCATTGGCAATTATGGATTGTCAGATTTGCTCAAATTATATTCCATAATATGCGTGGGCGGCGATGATGCCACTAAAATGAAAAAACAAGACCTGTATTACAGTATTGTTGTAAAATTGGGAACAATGACTGTTAAACAGTTTGTGTGAAATGGCAAATTATTCAATGTCACTGAATAAATGCATTGTTTTATATTTTTTCCCTATGGGTTGGTCATTGCTGCTGTATGTTCTATCATCAAACTCTGTTTGATTATATATACGCATTTCATCGTGGGTCACAGGTCTCATCAAAGATTCAATATTATCAAGCGAAATATTTGAACTCATTAACCAATGCGATACTCTGGAAGACACAATGGACGACATATAACTTATGTTGTCCACAGTAGCCAGGTTATTATACATAACTTTTCCTATTGCAAGTGATATTTCCAGCAAATATGCTTTTGAATAACAATGTGTAAAATACGTGTGACAATCGCGCAATTGTCTGTTCAAAAGTTTGATTTGTTTTTCTATTCCAATAGCGTCAGCGTGATTTTCTGGCAACAGTTTGAAAGGAATAATGTTTATTGATACATTAACGTCGGTTGTATCAATAATATGTTTTATGTCTTTTTCATATTTGGATACAATGCCTTTGTTGTCAAGATTTGATAAATATGTTGACAACGTTGTGAAAAAACTTTGCATAAAATTTGCGTGCAATACTTGTATGTCAAATGGGTCATCGTCGTTCACCATACTATTTAAACAGTGAATTGCAAAATTTGGAGACAACAAGGGATTGGGCAAAAAACCTCCCCAATGTTCTGGACTTATACTTGGAATACGAATATCCATAGCCGCGGCGTAATGATTAACCAAAGATGTTTTGACCACATTTGTAAGCGGCGTATCTATTTTTTTGCATAAATTACAATCTATAATAAATATTTTTGTTTTACCCGACACAACTCCATATACAAACTCAGTATCATAAAGAATGATATTTTTATTTATGAATACATCCCATACATATTTACACATTGACATACCAACATTGAATGGAAAAGACCCTTCTTCAACCACATAATTGGCAACTACCATTCCGCTTCCAGCATAATTATCACAGATGTTATGCAATATATAGTCAGGAATCAGTGCATCCGGTTGAACACCAATCATATCCGATAAAGATAATGTTCCAACATCGGTGTTTCTTGATGCAAAACTTGACACAGAACATTGTCCAATTCGTCCAAGAAAGATATAATATGGTCGCAAGACATTGTCGTGATATTTATACAAGTCATTATGTTTATCCGGTTTAGTTATGGTAACTATGTTCTCCAGTTTTGGTGGATATATACGATTCATAAAAAATATACACGAGGTTTGCAAATCAGCGTCGGCATTGTAAACATATTTTTGTTTTACAAGTTCTACTTTACCGCGCACACGTTCGTCGGAACTGTATGTGGCAACGCTAAGTGTTGTTGATAATACATTAATCATTGCATTTTTCACGGTTTTTATTTCGTGCAATATGCGTTGTTCGTTTGCAAAATCAATGCAATAATATGGGTTTATTGGCATTTTAACTACTGTTTTATCATTGAATACAACAATTTTACCCCAAGCACCAGTTGCTAATATATCACCGTTGTGTCCATCTTTAATAGGCCAATCATTCCATACTAAATATTTTTTTCGCATTGAGTCAACAACTGTTTTTGCCCCGGCCTTTTTGGTCTTGGCGTTGCGTGCATAATGTTTTGACGTTCTATGCATAATATATTGACAGTTAAAAAATTGAACTGATACAATGTGAACAAAACCTATTACAAACAAAACTCTACCCACCATTTATAGGAAAAATATGAGCACAGAGGAATTGAAGCGTGATTTGGATGCAATGCTGTCCGCATATTTAGCGGTTAACCCTGCAATCAAAAGCCAATCTAAAACCCACGAATTGGAAGTGCGCTTTGGAACCGGAAAAAAACAGAAAATATCTAAAACCGATTATGACAACGTTATTATGAAATTAATGTCGTGCGGATTTGTTTGTGACAATAAAGAAGGCATCACGATGTTGCGAATCAACACTGAAGAAGTTGACAAAATAACTGGTCAAATAAAGATGTCCAACGTGCGTGCAGAACTTGTTGGCTCTGAATTGGTTCAACAATATTGTCGCACAAACAGCATAAAAAAATTAATTGATATGCCAGTTGACAACACATATAAAATGAAATTTACGCAAAAATCTTCTGCTCGAAAAGCGTCCGGTGAACCCATTCAAAAAGTTGTGTTTGCGGATTTCAATTTCAATGTGTCGTTCAATGTGGAAACGGATTATGCAGTGGACAGCAAACACGTGGCTGATTTGGTCAGAAATTGGGCAGATGTGAGAAAAACGTTTCGCCTGATTAATCGCGTCCGGTTTTACAAAGACGACAGTCCAATAGCAGTTGATTTAAGTATTATTCGCACGTCAGCAATGTCAGGTGGCGTAATGGTGCCAACCCACACAATGGAAGAATCCGGGGTGTTCAAAAGCCAAGGACACTGTGAAATAGAGTTGGAAATTGTGAATGAAAAAGTCGGATTGGGCACGGTTTACACACCTGCCGCAGTCAAAACATTATCGGACGAGTTGCGCCGTGTTATTCGCATTGTGTTAAGCGGATTGCAGGACACACAGTTTCCGGTCTCTTACAAAGAACAAGATACGGTTATTCAAAATTATATGCGTCTAATTCATGGCGACACATATGAACCACGTCGCGTTACTGGCCGCGATTTTATCGGACCGTCATCGCTGACGTTGCAATTAAAAAACGTCATTAAACCGGACGCGGATTCCGTGGAACCCAATGTGCGCAATAATTACTGTGTAACAGAAAAAGCCGATGGTGACCGCAAACTGCTTTATATTGATGGAACTGACGGAAAAATATATTTAATTAACACAAATATGTTGGTGCAGTTCACTGGTTGCATTGCCAGCGACAAAACCGTGTGGAATACGTTGTTGGACGGCGAGCATATCAAATTCAATGCAAAACGTGAATTTATAAATATGTATGCTGCATTTGATGCTTACCACATTGCTGGCAAATCTGTGCGCGAACATTGGTTTGCACCTTTGTCACGTGATATGATGGATGGAAAACGACAATTTCGTTTGCAATTACTCAATAAAGTTGTGCAAACGATGAAAGCGGTGTCTGTTGTGAAACAGGGACCACCAAGTATGAACATTGTTGCGAAAAAATTCTATCCTGCGTCGGATGGTCGCAGCATATTTGATGCCTGCAATACCGTGTTGATTGATGTCAATGATGGAGTATATCCATATAATACAGACGGTCTTATATTAACGCCGATGGACGCCGGCGTTGGTGGAATTCCTGGCCGCGATGGCCACACCGCCAAATTGGAAAAAAATACTTGGATACACTCTTTTAAATGGAAACCGCCTGCTTTCAATACCATTGATTTTCTGGTCACATATAATTTGGACAAAGATGGTAAAGACAGAGTGCATAATGTATTTGGCGGCTCACAATATCGCACATTGGTGTTGCGCTGCGGGTTTGACAAAAACACACACGGATTTATCAACCCATTTCAAGATATGTTGGATGACAAAATTCCTGCACCATCCAAGGGTTGGGATGACGAAGACCGATACGTTCCAATGCCTTTTCAACCAACCAATCCAGCAGACGCGGAAGCACATTTATGCAATGTCAATGTTGTTGATGGCGCAATGTACACAGAGGAAGGAGAGCGATTTGATGAAAATACCATTGTTGAATTCAGTTACGACAAATCCGCAGAACAGGGATGGAGGTGGAAACCGTTGCGCGTTCGTCACGACAAAACATTCAATTTACGCAGCGGAAACAAAGAATATGGAAATGCATATCACGTGGCCAACGACAACTGGAAATCCATCCATCATCCCGTCACTGAACATATGATGCGCACAGGCCAAGACATACCAGATGCGGACGCAACGGATGATGTGTATTACAACAAAGGAAAAAACGACCAAGTGTCATACACACGTGCGCTCCGAAATTTCCACAATTTGTTTGTGAAACGCAAGTTAATTGAAGGCGTCTCGCGCACAAACGCTGCCGGCAAAAAGACGCTTATTGATTATGCTGTTGGCAAAGCAGGCGATTTAAGCAAATGGAAATACGCTGGATTACGGTTTGTGTTTGGCATTGACGTGTCCAAAGACAATATATTTAACCAATTGAATGGTGCCTGTGCACGATATTTGTCGGAAAAAAGCAAAACTCCGCGTTTATTTGACGCAATATTCTTGCCTGGAAACAGTGGATTAAATATTCGCGACGGCACCGCGTTTTTCAGCCCCAAGGAGGCGGCTATATCGGACGCCGTATTCGGACGCGGCTCCAAAGATTCAACCAAGATGGGCACAGCCGTTTATCGCAACTATGGAATTGGTGAAAAAGGTTTCAATGTCAGTTCTTGTCAATTTGCATTGCACTATTTCTTTGAAAATGGCACTGTGTTTCATAATTTCTTGCGTAACTTGTCTGAATGCACTGCTGCCGGCGGACATTTTATTGCCACCTGTTATGACGGTGCAACTGTCTTCCGTATGCTGCAAAACAAAACCAATGAAGCCATATATGTCAATGGCGGCAAAGACAAAATATTTGAAATACAAAAAATGTATGATTTTACTGGATTTCCGGATGATGAAACAAGTTTGGGGTATGCAATCAATGTGTATCAAGAAAGTATTAACAAGTATGCGGTTGAATATTTGGTGAATTATGAGTTCTTTATCAGGTCAATGGAAAATTATGGATTTGTGCTTGTTTCTGATGAAGAAGCGCGAGACTTTGGTTTTGAAAAAGGTTCTGCAATGTTTGGCACATTGTTTTCAATGATGGAAAAGGAACTTGCGCGCAACCCTGCTGCAAAAAATTGGTATGAAGATGCGGTGCGGATGACGCCTGAAGAAAAACGCATATCATTCTTGAATCGCTATTATATATTCAAAAAAACACACAATGTCAATGCATCCAAAGTGGAAAAAATCGTGGCAATATCAGAGGCAGAAGTGGAAAAAGAACTGCTGAAAGAAGAAAAACGTGTTGAGAAAGAAGCAGCAAAGGTTGAAGCCAAAGAATCTGCTGCTGCGGCTGCTGCGGCTGCTGCGGCTCCCATAAAAGAAAAAAAACCACGCGCCAAAAAAATCAAATCCGCAGAAAAATTGCAGATTACTGATTTTGATCCGATGGAAGACAAACCGCCTGCCAAGGACACAATGGATATGGGCGAAGTGACCGTTGCTGCAGAAGTGGTTGAACAACCGCGTGTGCCAGAGGAACCGGCATTAACTGCTGTTGTAAAAGATGACTCAGGTAATGCAGAAGTAAAGGGTGTTGCAGTTGGAGCAAAGGAGCGTTGTCCAAAAGGCACAAAACGTTATGCGCCGGTTGGACCCAATTGTTATACACAAGAAGAAATTGATGCGTGGCAAGCGGCGCGCAAAGCGCGCCAAACAAAGAAGAAATAACCAATGTTGTTTATCCACGACGTCTTCGTTGTTTTCTGGATTTGTTTTTTCTTTGGCGGCGGCGACTTCGTCGGCCACCGGTTGGGTTATTCACGCTCAACTTAGTTGTTCCTGGAATCACAGGATTTGTTGGAACAGCAGGGGGCGCGGGATTCAAGGGAGTAATTGCCGGATTGTCCATATTTCTATACATTGTCTTTATAGAAATATTGTGTTACGTATTATCTATCCCATTCTTGGTTTCAAAAAATCAGGCAACTCATTGGGCGGCAACTGGCCTTGTCCAGGAATATAATTTGTCTTAGGCGTAAACAATATTGGCCTTGCCACGTATCTGTCTTCATACTTTCCAGAATTGACAGCGCCTTCTGTCACACGCACACCGCCCCAATTTGTGTCCATTGGGTTATCAGACACAGGCTGTAATGCCGTGCTGTCGTGAATTGCATCCAGTGTGGTGTATTCACCCACGTGCAATCCATACGGGTCAAATCCTTGATACGTGCCTGTATTGTATCCATTGTCTTTACTTGCGTCAACAACATTTATGGGCGGTCCGCCTGCATACAACGTGATTCCTGCAGGAATAATGTCTGGGTCAACTCCACCTTCTTGTTGAAATGGACTGGGTCTGATGCGATAAACATCATTGCCCTGTGCATCATTTTCCATTTGCAAATAAAGAACCGGACAATCCAAGCCTTGTTGTCGCTGTCCTTCTAAATACGCAATGTATTCATCCAATGAATAAAAAGGCAAAGGATTTTCTCCGTCTTTAGCGGGGATTTTGGAATTGTATAACAACAAGATATTTCCCTTTCTAACTAGCAGATCCGCACAACTTGTGGCGGCAGGGTCGGGTCGTTCTTGGCCGCGTTTGTTTGTCAATCCTTCTTTCATTGGTTGTGCCACTGCATAAAAATAAAGCCCTGATAAAAATGCCACGCAAATAAATATGTATACCAATAACTTTAATACTGTCATTTGTTTGCTTTACTTTATCTTGACAAAATTTATATGGCAACCAGAAAACATCCAAACAAACCTGCTAAAAAACACGTTGTTGCACTAATTCACGCAAATTGGTGTGGACATTGTCAACATATGATGCCTGAATGGGAGAAAATGTCTTCGCAAATTGGCAGTCGTGTTGATATACGCAAAATAGAGCAGCAGGAAATGGGGCATAAAATGCCCGAATTACAATCCCTTGTGAAGGGTGGCAAACAAATTGAAGCGAATGGATTTCCCACTGTGCTAAAAATTGTAAATGGTAAATTAAGTTATTATACTGGCGACAGAGAAGCCAGTAAAATGAAGGCTTGGGCACTCAATATGCACGGCGGCACCCGACGCCGACGACAAACTCGCAGACGTTAACGACGTTTCTTTGTTTTTCGCTTTCCGCCAGACGATGATGCGGCGGCAGCGGCTGCAGCGGCCTTTGCCTGTTGTCTTAATGCGGCTTTCGCATTTCGTTCAATATAATAATTTGGATTTGCCTCATAATTTTTCTTTTGAGTTTCTCTTTGTTTTGCTAATTTTTGTTCCCTTCGTTTTTCATATTGTTCTTTGTTGTAATTTGGATTATTTGCAATTGTTTTCAAATAATTTATGCGATTTTGTTCTTTGCGTTTTTCTTCCATTTGTTTCAGCCTTGCATCTCTTTCAATCCAAACATTTGTGTTATCCGTTGGTGAAAACAAAGACAACGCTTCGTTTAATTCAGTGTCCACAGGAATATTTGATGCGTATGTATTTGTGTAATCTGTTGGAAAATATGAAGGCAACGCACCACTTGATTCAATGTTTGCAGGAATATTTGATGCGTATGTATTTGTGTAATCTGTTGGAAAATATGAAGGCAATGCACCACTTGATTCAATGTCCACAGGAATATTTGATGCGTACGTATTTGTGTCATCTGCTGGCGAAAATAAAGACAACGCTTCGCTAATATCTGTGTCCACAGGAATATTTGATATTTCTTTGCCAAACGCCACTGTTGGACTATCAACATCTTCCATTGCTGATGCTGATGCAACCGGTGTTACCAACTGTTGTTTGGATTTACGTCTTTTATATATTTCAACATTATAATTTGGATTTTGGGAGATTTGTTTAAAATAATTATTGCGCCTAGTAGAATTTATTGCATCTTTGTGTTCTTGATAATATTTGAGGCTAGCAGAATTAATTGCCTCTTTGTGTTCTTGATAATATTTGCGTTTCCTTTCCCGTATTTGTTCGCGTTTGTTCAGTTGTTTTATTGCATTAATAAATTCAGGGTCTTCAATCAATTCCGACATAATATATACATACTGTGTACATATTATTTGTTGCGCAACCAGTTGTTTACACTTTGATTATTTTGCGTCTTTTTTTTGTTCTTTTTCCTGCAGTTTGTTGCAATTTTGCATTACGTTTTGCATCACGTTTTGCATCACGTATTGTTTTTTTTTTTGCCAATATATTTTCGCGATTATTACTGTAATATTCTTTGGCCTTTTCAAGAAGGTTTTCTCGATTCTTTGTTCTGTATTTATTCATGTATTTTAATTTATTAAAATGAGCAACCTCATATGCAGCTACTGCTGCTGCTTCTGCTACTGCTTCTGCTTCTGCTTCTTCCGCATCAGATGAATATTCTGCATTTGAATACGCCGTTGCTGGTGCTCCTGGTTGATTATATTGATATGCTGCATTTGAATACGCCGTTGCTGGTGCTGGTTGATAATATTGATATGCTGCATTTGAATACGCCGTTGCTGGTGCTGGTTGATAATATTGATATTCTGCATATGGATATGCTGTTGCTGGTGCTGCTGAATAATGTTCTTCGATTGGCATCGTTTGTTCTAAATATGAATTCATTTCGGTCAAAGCATCATCAAATACATCATCTTCTGTATGTGGGTCTGACACATCATAGTCATTATCCACTTCAAAATCTATTTTCTCAGGATCCGCAACCACTTCTCTGTTTGTTGATTCAGCATTTGTCTCTGATTCCCGCCGTTGTTGTTCTCTGCTTGCCTCTAATTCCAGCCGTTTTTTTTCTCTGTAACGCTTCGCATACTCCAATTTATTGTCCCGACGTTGCAGATATTTTTTACGGTTAAAATCGGGGTCATTTTCAATATTTTTTAGGTATTTTTCTCTATTGTAATTTGGATTTTTGTCAATATTGTCACGATACATTTTTTGACCTTTTTCGTGAGTATGCGATCTTTTTTTGGTTTTAGTGGCTGATGGTTTTGCCATTGACATTGTTTGTTGAACTTGAGCGGATAACGCGGTTACAAACGGATTATTATTCAAATCTTTGTCAGAGGACATATATTATATATGATAACAAATAATGGTTAAAGCCGAGTGCTTTACACGAGGCTTTCACAAAACAATTCTTTACAAATAAAGTTTATAAAGAATTCAAATGCCAGAACACCATAAAGCCGAGTGCGAAGCACGAGGCTGAAAGGAGGGATCATAAGGGAACTTCGTTCCCTTATTTAACACTTGAAGTAAGTGGTTGTCGCGGGTGTGCCAACAGGGCGAGCCACACAAGCAAATTTGTCACCAGATTTGTATCTTATGCATCCAAGAGTAAAACATTTGCCAGGTTTTTGACCATAAGCAATGTTAGTCCAAGAATCCAATCCAACCCTGGGATAAAGACCCATTTTTTTGTTTCCGCCACCTTGGTTGCTGTTAACTAAAGATGCAATACTTGAAGTTCTTTTTGAGCCAGATAAAACCATTGTTTCTTTGTATATTTGTCCAAAAGACAAAAAAATTGAACGACCGCTTATGAAACCAAATGCAAAGTATATACAACAACAACAATGAACCGCGACGACGACATCAGAATTGAAAAAAACGACAAGGGTGAAGACGTTTATATATTAGACCCCTTCAATCCGCTAAATAAAGAAATTCAGCAAGCAGATGTTGAACAAATATTGCGAGCATACGGCATTAACGAGCCACCGCGAAATATGACTTTGTATCGCCGCGCATTTATTACAGATTCTTATTTGCGTCGCCCCAACTTTGAAAACGCAGCAAAAAATTTAATTATTGTGCCTAAACCAGATGGATGTATGCCGCTGGCAACCATATCAAATCAGCGCCTGGAATTTGTGGGCGACGGTGCATTGGAATGCATTACAAAATGGATATTGTATAACCGATTTCCAAAAGCAACGGAAGGATTTATGACAGAAAAAAAAATCGTGCTTGTTAAAAACGAGGCCATTGGACGACTTGCCTATGAAATTGGGTTGCATAAATGGGTTGTATTATCCAAACACGCTGAACAAAAAGAAATTCGCACCAATTTAAAAAAATTGGGCTGCATATTTGAAGCGTTTTTGGGTGCCATATTTATGGACTTTAACAAGGTTGAAGTACACGACGATGGTAAATGGTTTGAACGCTTGTTTTCAAGTGGACCCGGGTATCAGTTTGCACAAGTGTTTGTGGAACGCGTGTTTGATAAGCACGTTGATTGGATGAATTTAATCAGAAATGACGACAATTATAAAAACATATTGCAAGTAAAAATACAAAAAGAATTTCGGGTAACGCCTGAATATATGGAGGTGTCAGAACAGACCGCGGATGCCGGTTATCATATGGGTGTATATTTGTGTTTGGGACAGTCTGTGTTTGGTTTGACACATTTAGATGCAACACCAATTAAAAATATTGCGGGTGGTGTGCAAGATATACACAGAATGATGGCCACTCAGGGAAAGGCATTCATATTTTTGGGCGACGGCAAACATAAACTGAAAAAAAAAGCGGAACAAATTGCGTGTTCTGCTGCACTTGCTTGGTTTAATAATCAATGATTATATTGATTCAATTATTGTGTGTTTTTTATTGCACAAATATGGCTGATAAATAAATAGGTTTATTTATATAATGAACAGGGAACTTCAAAATGCTTTGAGGCTTAAACCGAAAGCCGCAACAAAAAAAGATGTTGTTGTGAAAATTGGAATAGGTGAACCAGAGGGCAAGGCACATCCTTTGTCCAAGGACTTGTCCGAGCCCAAGGCGGATGCCGACGCAAAGGACTTGTCCAAGGCGGATGCCGATGCTAAGGACTTGTCCAAGGCGGATGCTGACGCTTACACCGACGCTAAGACCAAGGACTTGTCCGACAAACCTGTTGCACAATATATTGTTGATATGCGTGACAAACGAGATATTGATAGGAATCTAATATTGGAAAAAATTAAACGTCTTACTGCTGTAAAAGTAATGGATGCAGAAGATGCGCCTTTAGCCAAGAAGCCAAAGATTATTCTTGCCGAAAGCGAAGCACCCAAAAGCCTTGCCGAAAGCGAAGCACCTGAAAGCGAAGCACCCAGGAAAAAGGCACCCAGGAAAGAAGCGCCCGAAAGCGAAGCACCCGAAAGCAAAGCGCCCGAAAGCGAAGCACCCAGAAGAGAAGCACCAAGAAGAGAAGCCCGCAAAAAACCAGTTGGCGAAAAACTCATATTTGAAGGCGACGCTGACGCAGTGGTCATCGGGTCAGACACCATTGGCGACCGTCTGCCAAAACAAACAAAAGCAGTGATGCGAGCATCATCCTATTATATGAATAATCGTCGCCAATTCCAACAAAAATTGGCAGATTTATTCAAAGGTCACAAAGCAGATTTGATGAAACCAGATGACAATGTGTCTTGCGATTTCCGAAAGGAAGGAAATAAAATAGAACTGCTCACTCACCAATCCATTGTGCGTGATTACCTTAATTTATACAGCCCTTATCGTGGATTACTAATTTATCACGGACTTGGTTCAGGAAAAACGTGCACATCCATCGCCATTGCAGAAGGAATGAAAACAGAGCGCCCTATATATGTGTTGACCCCTGCATCGTTGAGCACCAATTACACGGCTGAATTGCGTAAATGCGGCGACCCTCTGTATAAAAAAAACCAATACTGGGAATTTATTGACACTAGAAAGGCGCCGCAATATGCAGCACCGCTTGCAAAAGTGATGTCACTGACCGACGAGTTTGTCAGGTCACACGGCGGTGTTTGGATGGTGAATGTCAACAAACGTGCCAATTTTGACACACTCTCTGTGGACGACCAAGCACAAATAGAGAAACAAATAGATGCAATGATGAAAACTAAGTATCGGCAAATCAATTACAATGCAAATAACTTTATGACAAAATTGGTGCATTATGCTGGTGGCGAAGATTTGAATCCATTTGATAATTCCGTTGTGATTGTGGATGAGGCACACAATTTGGTCAGCAGAATAGTGAACAAATTGAAACAGCCAAAATCCACGTCATACAAAGTGTATGAAATGTTGATGGGCGCATCCAATTGCAAGGTGGTATTTTTGTCCGGCACGCCCATTATCAACTACCCCAATGAAATAGCCATTATGTTTAATATGTTGCGTGGATACATCAAAACGTGGACGTTTACAGTAAATGTGCGAACAGATACAAAAGTGAACAAGGATGAGATATTGCGTTGGTTTCACAAAGAAGGATTGATTACATATGATTTTGTGGATTATGGTGGAAACAAACTGACTATCACACGAAATCCATTTGGCTTTGTGAATGTGCTGAAACGCAAGGGAAAAGGCGCAGTGGCAGCAGATGATGTATTTGACAGATATGATGGAATTGCGTTGGGCGAAGAAGGAAATATCAGCGACGACGAATTTCAAAACCAAGTTGGACGCATTCTTGCAAAACACGGTTTGGAAGTATTGCCTGCAAATATTCACGTGGATAATTACACCGCACTTCCCGCCGACAAAGATGCCTTTGTGGCAATGTTTATTGACCCCGATACTGGAGTGTTGAAAAACGTGGATTTGTTGCAGCGTCGCATATTGGGATTAACATCCTATTTCAAAAGCGCGCAAGAAAAGTTGTTGCCCAAATACGATAAAAATCAAGATTTTGAGGTTGTAACTGCGGAACTTAGTGATTATCAATTTGGCGTCTATGCAGAGGCGCGCAAAAGCGAGCGTGACAAAGACAAGAAGAACCGCGTCAGACAGCGAATGGATATGTATGCAGAAATGACATCCACATATCGCGTTTTTTCTCGTGCGTTTTGTAATTTTGCGTTTCCAGACCCACCTGGGCGTCCAATGGTTAAAGGCAAGGGCGCCGCTCTGGAAGGCAAAAATCCCAACAACGACGAAACCGACGAATCTTTGTCGGAAGACAGCGTTGATGGTGTGCGCGTAGATGAAGAAACTCTGGAAGAAACCAAAGACCCGGGTTACGACGCTCAACTTAAATCCGCACTTAAATTTCTCAAAGACCATAGTGCCGAATATTTGACAAAAGACCGACTGCAAACATATAGCAACAAATTGCTGAAGTTGCTTGAAAACGTGGACTCGGCTGATAATGCCGGACTGCACTTGATTTACAGTCAATTCCGCACCATTGAGGGTATTGGTATTATTAAATTGGTGTTGGAAGCCAACGGATATGCGGAATTCAAACTGGAAAAGCGGGATGGTGCTTGGTTTATAAAAGCACCGGAAACAGAAGATGCTGGCAAACCGCGATTTGCTCTCTATACCGGCACTGAAACCAAAGAAGAAAAAGAAATTGTCAGAAATATTTACAACAGTAATTGGTCAGCGGTGCCGCCACATATTAAAGACGAATTATTGGCACAATCAAACAATAATTATATGGGGGAAATCATCAAGGTCTTTATGATTACGGCATCGGGTGCGGAAGGTATTAATTTGGAAAACACCCGGTTTGTCCACATTGTGGAGCCATACTGGCATCCGGTGCGCACAGAGCAGGTGGTGGGTCGCGCGCGCCGTATATGCAGTCATTCCAATTTGCCGGAGGAGTTGCGCACTGTTCACGTGTATCTTTATTTGTCGGTATTGTCGCAGGAACAGAAAACAAGCAAGAAAAACATTGAATTACGCACCAATGATGTGAGCAGAACAAATAAAAATCGGCCGGTCACCACAGATGAATATTTGTATGAATTGTCCAATATGAAGGATGACATATCAAAACAAATATTAAAAGCGGTGAAAGAGACAGCAATGGATTGCTCGCTGCATAAATCCAAGAAAAACGATGAAAGGCTGGTGTGTTATACATTTGGCAAAGTGTTGTCAAATGAATTTGCAACGGTGCCGAATTTAGAAATGGACGCCACACAACAAACCGCGCTGAATGTGCGCAAAGAAACTTTGAAGGGGACGGCAATCACAATATATGGAATCAAATATATCAGAAAACAGGGCACAACTGAGTTGTATAATGCGGATACACAGGAATATGTGGGGAAATTGGTGGTGGAAGAGGGTGTGGCAAAAATATTGGTATAAACAGAGCAGACTGGAAACCAAAACCCAAATGATATTATATAAACAATATAATATGATGCGCAATACATATAAATCAAATCGCAAAAAAAGGCATACTACGCGTCGTATGATTGCAGGTGCGCCTGATTATGATAGTGCCGATTCAAAAACGCTCAGACAATTATTCAATAAATATAATTGGAATAATAGATCCAATTTAGACAAATCAGATATTGATACAATTCTTGGATTATCACCGTATGCTTGTTCTTACAATAACTATTATTTGTTGGAGAGTTTTGTTACTGGTTTTATAAAACAAGATACAAACGAAAATAGATTAATAAATATGGTTCATAATACTGTCAATCATCAAGATATATTAATAAATATAATTAATAAAACTGTTGAACAACAAGACCCCATATTATTATCAAATAATATTGTGGTAAGTGTTATAAATAAGTTATTGGTATACAAAGAACAATATAACCGGTCAATGGTCTTATTATTAAAATCAATACCGCCAATTCACGACGTGCGCACAATAAATAGGCTCTATCAATCAGTAATCAATGCATTAAATCCAACTGTGTTAGAAGCATTGGTGGATGCCGGACACGTTCCATTGACCAAAGACCATTACGACGACATAAAACAAATGTATCACAATAGCAACATATACCATTTTAATGCAGTGTTTAATAAAATACGGCCATCTGCACAAACACATACAACAAACTTTCTTTATTCTTTGAATCAACATAATGCACGTCAAAGAGAGAAAAATCCACTGCATAATAATCTGGATTTGACATCAGATAATGTTGATGAACTATATTCACATTTGGTTGCTTCGGCCAAAGATGCAAATTCTTGATATATTTGGTGAGGGCGTGGGGAAGATTTTAGTGTAATGTTGGTTTCGTTATCTATGATTGTATAATAATACGGGTTATTATATAAATGAGCATTAGTGCAATAAATTCATATTATTTGCCAGACGGCAGCGTCTATTATGCGGCGTGTTCCAGTGTAGATTTCAAATATGTATATATTGCGCATCAATACGGAATAGTATTATCGCATGATTATGGTAATACTTGGATCACCACTACAATAGGCGGAAATTGGAGAGATATATGTTGTTCATCAAATGGCAAATACGTTTATGCAGTAATGAACGGTATATATATACATAGGTCAGATAATTATGGAATAACTTTTACAGAAACTTGCAAAGATGCTTTGAGAGATTGGTATGGTTGTTGTTGCAGTGCCGATGGAAGAATTGTATTTGCGTGCGTGCGTGGCGGCAGTATATTTCGTTCATATAATTACGGATTTGCATCTTCAATAAATGGTAATACTGGTAAATGGAACGTCGTTAGCACATCTGACCGCAATTATACACAATTATGTTGCAATGATTCTGGAAGTAGCGTTGCAGTTGCTGTGAACAATGGTAATTTGTATTACACAACCATATCTGTGTCAACAGGCATTGTTTTAATACCATCTGCATGGGATGTGCTAGATTCCAATATAAAATATTGGCGTGGCATACGGTGCAATAGTGACCGAACCAAAATAATAGCATCAATAGATGTGGCAAGCAGCACAACAGCAAATAATGGACTTTACAAGTATGAATACAATGGTTCAACTTGGACTGTTACGCAACTTGGTACATCAACTATACCAGCAGGAGAATATATTGCGCTTGGATTGAGTCGTGATTTTAAAAATATGATAACGGCGGATTATACAACTGGAACAAATCCAAAAAACTGGTATTATTCAACTGACTACGGCGCAACTTGGTCATCGCAATACTACGCTTCGTCGAATTGGCACGCTGCATATATATGCGGAAATAAATTTATTATTGGTGGTTATAATGCAAACAAAGCATGGATAGGGCAATTTGCAAATGATACATATCCTTATACAATATTTAACAATTCACAACTCATAACCAATCCAGTAAACACTTTTGGTGATAATACTGGAAAAATTGTTCAATATCCGGTCAACAAAGAGCAGCCGTGGCATCAATATAAATTTACGGAAGGAACTGATGGTTCAACTGCGGCTCCAGCATCCACTGGATTGGATGGAGGTGGCGCGGATTTTAATTTTGAGAGGAAAACTACAAACGCAAGCGGTGGCGGATTGACGTTTGTAACAAATCCTGGTTACGGATCAAATATAACCAGTAACAACACACCAATATGTTATTATATAAATAATACTAATACTTACAGTAACAATTCTGTATCCAATCAGTATTATTTGCAAAGGTCACTTGAATATTTGTCCAGTTTTTCTTTCAGTGTTTGGATGAGACCCAAAGTGGTTTATTCTGCAAGTTCCAAAATAAGTTTAATAAATGTATCAAATAGTAGCACAACGGGACGCATTGACATTTATATTGACGCAAGTTTATCAAAAGTTGCAATGGTATTGAACAACGATTTTGCTGGAACGTCTGGATACAAAATCTACAATGACACAACGCTTGTTGCGGATACTTGGTATCATATTGCAGGAACATATAATGCGTGCACTGGATTTATGCATCTTTATGTCAATGGTGTTGATGGAACTCTTGGAAATTATGGTTCCGGATTCAGACCATTGGAATACAATTTTTTAATTGTGGGTATGCGATATGGTCAAAATGCATCTGGAAAAACTGATGCAGACAAAGCATATCACGGTTATATGGCGCATTTAAATATATTTTCAACAGAATTGTCTTTCGCTGAAGTCAATTATTTATATAATGTTCCAAACGCTAACTATTCAGCAGAAAGCGGAATCAGCGAGTATTATTTAAACACGTTTCCTTTGGTAAAAGGACAATATGCAATGGGCGATAGTATATATTCATACATTCAACTTAACAATTTTTACATACTAACGTTAAACAACATTCAATATGTTCCAGATGACATAAAATATGTGCCGTATTACACAGTATATTCGTCATCCGCGGTGCCGTTAGTATCTGTTGATACCGATATTACGCATACGTTACTGGCTAATACAATATATATATTTGTAATTGTTATTGCAGGCGGTGGCGGTGGCGGTGGCGGAAATGGTGGTAGACAGTTTGATGGTGGAGGAGGAGGCGGCGGTGGTGCTGGTGGTGGCGCTGCGTGGTTTTATATGGCAGTTGATAATATTCAAAATCGCCAATTAACTGTCAGATATGGAAGTGGTGGTAGTGGGGGGTTAACAGACAAACCTTCTGGTTATGGAGATGGAGACAACGTAGTATTTGTTGGCGGAAATGGGTTGGACGGAAACTCAAGTTATGTCAAAGCAACTGTGAATGGCACATTCACAACATTATGTCAATGTAATGGAGGCGCAAAGGCTTTCAATAAATATAATAACACTTATGGTTGGTCTCCTGCAAGACCGCCATATACAACAAATGACAACGATGTCACTTACACAAATACGTCACCTGCCTATAAAGTTAATGAAGGAACATTAGAAGTGTATGGAATTCCAAAAACAGATACATCAACTACACCCACAAGCAATGGTGGCACTATGAATGGAGGTAAAAGCAATCCTGGAGGCAATGGTGGACAAAATGGCATTGGATATGGAGGAACCACAAACACAAGCGGTACAATAACATCAACAACTGTTACTGCAACTGGTCAATCGTCATATGCAAGTGCGGTTGTAATTAACGGCAGCACATTACAAGGAAGCAATGGGTCAAATGGAACTGATGCGTCTGATAATGTTTCTGCTCCCGGCGGAAGCGGTGGAGGAAGTGGCATCTCTACTGGAATAAGTATTGGTGGGCAACAGGTTGTCAATAATTTGTCGGATGTAAAATTTTTCAACAAACTAAATGGTTCGTTAATATGTGATGGAGTAACGCTTCGCGCATACGGCAAAGGTGGCAATGGAGGTCGTGGAGAAAAAAAAGTTAACAGCACCGAGGAATACCAGCCTGGGTCGTCAGGCAATAATGGTGCTGTGTTTATATTTGAATATTGAGCAACAATTCATAATAAATGTTTGTTTATAATGAACACAATTAAAACTCCATCTGTTCTCTGGGAGGAGCGCCATACATATCCGCAAAAGTGTTTTCACGTGGCGCCTCCGCCATAATAGGTTTTGGCATACGCATTGCCGTTTTCCGGCTGGCACGTCGCCTTCGGCTCCGCATTCTTTTGCAAGCGGCTTTCAACTTCTTGGGTGTATAGCATTTGCATCTTCTGCTGCGTTTTTTCTTTGTCATTGTCACAGGTGATGGCGCTGGCACAACTTCTTCCTCTTTGTTGTCTGAACCAAACAAAGATGCTAAAGCACCGGGTTTCTCTTCCGCAGGCTTGTCGGTGGATGGCTCAACGGTGGATGGCTCAACGGTGGAAGATGGTTCTACGGTGGAGGATGAAGATGGCTCAACATTTGGCGTTGCTGCTGGCTCAGATTCTTTACCTTCGTTCCCTGCGTTCCCTGCGTTTCCTACGGAGCCAAAGATATTATCAATAAAACTTTTTTCTTCTTTCACAGGAGCAGGAGCAGGAGCAGGGGCGGGAGTAGGAGCAGGAGCAGGAGCAGGAGCAGGGGCGTCAGCACCGCCATATCTCATTGACCTCCGTTGTCTTCTCACGCGTCTATTTCTCTTTGATTGTCGTTGTCTTCGCGCCATATTTACTATATATTCACAAAATATAATAAACCTATTTAAAGCCATTGTAGAATTTCTGCCAAATACGCACAGAAATGTCCACCGCAATCATTATTTCTAAAAATGGTTCCACTTCCACCGTTAATATCAATGAAAATTTCGCAGAAGATTTATACAAAAAATGCGGATTCAAATCCAACAGCGGATTTCGCTGCGTCCATACTTGGACGCTTGAGTTCAACAATATTGTTTATGATTTGCGAGTTTATGGCAAAACCACTGGACGCGCCGGCAGCGAAAATACATACGAATTCCCACCTCCCATAGACAACACTCTGTTTTTCAGCAAATGTGCAGTTGTCAACACGGTCAATGATAAACCGGTTGACCTATCCACCAAAGAATTTGACGACATTATGGAATATTTGCACGGCGGTTATGAAGATATTAATTCTGAGGAGTCGTCGTTGTCAGAAGACAATGAAGACGTTGAATTGACCAAAGAAGGGTATGCGAAAGACGGATTCATTGTGGATGATGACGACTGCGACGAAGATGCCAAACCCAAAAAAAAGAAGGCAATAAAGGCCGCCAAAGCAAAAAAAACGGATAAACCTGTCTATTATGAATATGGTGATGAACTTGTGGAAGAAGAATATGTATGAATTATGTCAAGGCGCCAAATGTGTATTTGCCACCTTTCCTTCGGGCTCCACGCAACAGGCTTGAATAACCCTTTTACAAATACGTTGATATAAATATAACAATATATTTATAACAGCATTGAAGTCGTATGCCTTTTTGCAAAGCCTGTTTACAAAGCCTGTGTAGAAAGCCTGTTTACAAAGCCTGTTTTACAAAGCCTGTGTAACAAGGTCAATTAATTCTTGTTTGTTCATACGACGCAATTTTGCAGTATCAGTTTGAATGCCTTTGGAAATAATATATCCACGCAAGGCCACTGCGCTCATTTTTTTATAATCTTCTGACAAGGGAGCAATGGTTTGTGGAGTAACCGGGCGGTCAACTTCTGCTTCGGATTTTAACACCTGAATATTTGGCGCGGACTCATCTAATATGACCTGTTCAACAACATCTTCATTATCTTCATCCATCTCTTCCTCATCCAATTCATATGTGTCGTCGTGAGCGTCCAAATCCACGTGAATCATTTTATAATCTTTAGTGTCCAAATCTTTAGTGTCTATGTCCAAATCTTCAGCGTTTGTATCAAAGCCCATACTTTCATCGTCTGTGTAAGACACTCTGGAACTATCGTCTGGCTCACGTTCTTCTATTTCAACATTTATGTAACCACCGGCCTGCGCAGCAGGCGCAGCAGGCGCAGCAGTTAAAGGTTCGTCGTGAACACTGTCTTCAGCGGCCTCCATAAGCATTGCAGTCACAGTTTGTTTCAACATTGCATGCGAATTATAAACATCAGATATTATTTCCAAACATTTGGCATTATTTTGTTCCAATTCTGTCACACGACCTTTGAAATAATATACCAGCAGTCCAATTAATACTATCAAAACGGCTAAACTGAATAATAAAGCGGATTCAAAGAATGCTCCCATTTGTATTAAACGGAAAAAATAAAGTTCACAAACAAAACGCATTGTTGTCTATAGTGAAAATATAATGGAACAACCAACAATATTCAAACGGTCAATATTTGAAGGCACGGCCTCAGCGTCGTCAAACACCACTTTTGGCATAAATAATCAAATTATAATTATTGTTTTGTTGGTCATACTTGGACTGACGCTTTTAGGAATAAATATTTTTATTATGATTGGCGATTTGTTGGACGCAATAGTGCGAGCCTTCGGTCCTCTTATCAAACAAGTATTGTCTATATTTGGTTACACAACTGGCAGTGTCATCACCAAAACCGCTGACGTCGCCGGCGATGTGTTAAAAACCGGCGTAGATGTCGCAGAGGGGTCATTAATATCTGTTGGCACTATTCTCAAAGACGCCAGCAGAGGAAACGTCAATCCTGGCGCGGTGTCTTCCTTGGATTCTGTGTTGAACGCCGATGGAACCGCCGTTTATGCAGCAGCGGCACCATCTTCAACCACCAACCCTATTCAAAGACCCATTACGGCAAATAAGGGCGGATGGTGCCTGGTTGGCGAATACGAAGGAAAGCGCGGCTGCGTGTCAGTAAGCGAATCTAACAAATGTTTATCTGGAAAATTATACAGCAGCAAAGCCGAGTGTGCGGCAACACCTGCAAACTGAATCAACGCATATGCTTATATATGAAACTTATATAAACAGATATTGCAAACCACAATAATTATGGCCTTTATGTTGTTGCCTTATGTATCAAAAAATGTTAAACCAGAGCCTTGGAAATACATAAATGTTGAAGTATCTGATACACACCCTGATATTGTAATGTCGTATTCATTGCAACATTATTTGTCCGAAATAAAAAACCGGATTAGCAACAACACAGACGAATGGGACACTTTCAAAAAATTCACGAATCCGTATGAATTTATTAATGGAAATCACAGCAAACATTTTTATTGCAGTTACAAACCATTGTCAAGGGCATATTTCAAAATGTTGGAAATCATTAATACATTCAATTTAATCAACGGATTTCGCACAAAACCGCTGAAAATGTTTGGGCTGGCAGAAGGTCCTGGTGGTTTCATAGAGGCCGTTTACAACCATCGCAACAATCCCAACGATTTATATGTCGGAATGTCTATTGAAGACCCAACCGATGACAATGTTCCCGGATGGAAACGCACCAAGAATTTTTTACGAACCGCGCCAAACGTGGTGTTGGAAAAGGGTGCTGACCAAACTGGCAACATACTGTCAACAGAAAACTTTCGCCACGTGTTTGAGCAACACAAAAACAGTGTGCACATTGTCACTGGCGATGGCGGATTTGATTTCAGTTCCGATTTCAACAATCAAGAACTCAGTATGCATAAACTGTTGTTTGCGCAAATTGCATATGCCGTGTGCATTCAAAAATTCGGTGGAACATTTGTATTGAAAATATTTGACTGTTTCCACAAACCATCGCAGGATTTGTTGTATTTGCTTGCAATGTTTTATGACCACGTATCTATTGTAAAACCGTGCACAAGCCGGTTGGCGAATTCTGAAAAATATGTGGTTTGCACTGGATTCCGATATAACGATGCCAATCTCTATTTCCCCATTTTTGAAAAAGCCATTGCTGAATGTTGCAAGCCAGGTATGTACGTAAAAAATGTATTGTCAGGGGTGCGCCCCCCGCTATATTTTTACTCAAAATTAGAAGAAATAAATATCACATTTGGAAAGGCACAAATTGATAATATTGTGTCAACGCTTGCGCTTATTGACAACAAATATAAAACGGATAAAATAGATTTCTTAATCAAAACCAATGTTGCAAAATGCTCCAATTGGTGCATCAAAAACAAGGTCAATTATTTTTCACCAGAAAGCACAAACCCATTTGTCAGAAAACAAAAAACTGACGCCAACGATTCTGTCAAATAAAAACTACGTAAATATAATTGTTTATATTTACGAATACTATGCAACAGGTTGAATATGTGATTGCAGCCAGTTATCCTGATTATGTAATTGGAAACGAGTTGTTGAATTCTTTGCCGTGGTATTTGCCAGAGGATTTGCGGCATTTCAAAGAATTGACGTTGGGACATGTTGTTATAATGGGGCGAAAAACGTTTGAGTCCATTGGCCGGGCTTTGCCCGGCCGCGTAAATGTCGTCTTAACTTCACAATCTAACTTAACCCCCGTCAACAATGTTCACTTTTTTTCTTCTGTGGAAGCCATCTTCAACTTTGCAAATGCATTGGAAGGCAGAAAAAAACGAATATTTGTTATTGGCGGTGCGCAGATATACAAATTGTTTATGCCAATGTGTTCAACAATTCATTTTACGGCTGTTTATACACACGTCTCTGCAATAAATACCCTTGTGCACTGCGACCTATTGACCGAGGAAGAGAAATCCGTGGTCTCCGCCGCCGAACCCCGAAAATCAATCACCGGACTGGCATATAAGTTTTTTGTATTTAATCGCAATTGCACGACACACGCGTTATAAGATAATTCACAACAACAGCGGCACGATTTGTCAACATTTGATTTTGCAAATCTATGGTTGTATATACAATTGCTTCAAATGTTTCCGGGTCTTGCATATCATCTTCTGTTAATTCAACCTGGTTCATATCCATTCCATATGCGTCTGCACCAAAATCACGAATCATTAATTTTGCCGAGATTGGATTTTCTGCTTCTGATAACAATGTTGTTGCAGAGGGAAATACAAAGGGCGCAACCAATATTGCTATTCCGCGCAACAATTTGTTGTAATGTTTGCCACGACAAGCGTCGGATGTGTATGAATTCATTGCAACTGTTCCGCTTTCATCATCCTCTAAAAACAGTTCAATAGACGACACGCAAACCTCGTTGATTGTAAGACATAATAATATTGAGTTGCCATTTACAATTCCCATCACAGTGTTGTATGTATGCACCGTGTGCGCACTGATGGTCTGCATTTTGCCGATTTCTATTTTTATGTTTTGTGAACAACGATTTTGAAGTGCGGTATTTAATTGCAACAACAACATATCCACGTGCTCCCACAACAACAAATCCGTGTGCATATCATTTGATGTTTGTGTTTCCGGTTTGCATAGTGTTGCTGCGTTTAATAATTGAATATAATTTTCAAATAATTTACTTCTGTCATTGTTTTCCATACTGTGCCCGATAATTTGCAGGTCATCTTTCGTAACAGGGTTGTCTGCGGAAGTCGTAAACACAAAGACTTGGTTTCCAACCACAAGTGCCATTTTTGTTAATTCTTTGATGAAAATACACTGATTGGGGTGTGTTGGTATTTTAATACTGGCAATAACGGTTTCATAGTCATCCCTGGTTACGTTTTTAAGTTCTGTGTATGATAAATATGCTGGGTCAGCAGTGTAATATTTATATTTTGTCATATACTTATTGGATACATAATTATTGTGTTGCAAGCATGCCAGGTTTTACAATACTTTTGTGGGTGGCGCTTATTGACACAACCTTTGTAGAACCAGCCATAAAGAACCTTCAAACATTGCGTAAAATACGTGTATTCTTTGTGACAAAGACTTTGTTAAACAGGATTTGACAAAGTATAATTATAAGGTGCGCCACCACAGGCGCCCGCCCGAAGGGCAGGTGGCGCATAACCTTTGTATAAACCATTTTGCAACAGTCAATCATAAAGAACCTTCAAATATTTGCATAAATACCGTGTATTCTTTGTGACAGTGACTTTGTTGAACAGGATTTGACAATGTATATTAATAAGGTGCGCCCCTAAGGGTCGAAGGGTAGGGCGCATAACCTTTGCATAAACCATTTTGTGAGAGCCAATCATAAAGAACCTTCAAAAATTGCATAAATACTGTGTATTCTTTATGACAATGACTTTGTTAAACATAATTATGAACAATGGTTTGTAAATGGGTTGGCACCAATATAACCTTGAAAAATAATATAATAATGTGTATTTGTATAAACCAGCCATAAAGAACCTTCAAAAATTGCGTAAAATACGTGTATTCTTTATGATAGTGACTTTGTTAAACAGGATTTTACAATGTATACTAATAAGGTGCGCCCCCTGGGGGCGCACAGGCGCCACCTTAGGTGGCGCCCATTTATACAACCTTTATATAAACCAGCCATAAAGAACCTTCAAAAATTGCATAAATACCGTGTATTCTTTATGATAGTGACTTTGTTAAACAGGATTTTACAATGTATACTAATAAGGTGCGCCCCCAGGGGGCGCACATACGTTATAAAAAAATGTGTTAATGTTTTGTGTCACGGTTATGCCTATTTAATAAATGCGCATAATATAATTATTGTCAACACATTCCTTAAATGTGTTAACCAATGCATCAATGCTGTCTTTCAAACCAACGTTTTCATCATCCATATCAAATGCCCAAGAAAACTGAAATGGTGCGCATTGCAAGGTTTCCAGGCGTTTTAATACATATGCTAATTGCTCTGTTGCCCAATAATTTGGACTATTGTCATATAACACCTGCGGGTTAAAATTAATTATTTGAAACACGCGTTTCCAACCGGTTGGCCAAGTATGGCTCACCAATTCACTGTGTGTGCGGTCTCTAGATTCAATGTAAATGTCTATCATATTTTGCTTTTATTTGGCAATAGGAATCTGAAAAAAAGAATCAATTTTTGGTCTAGTATTTTGACCATTGTTTATTATTGTATCCATTTATCACCATAATTTTGTCTTTGTTATCCATAAAGAATTTCACTTTTTTGTCCAACAATACATCTTCTGGCGACTTTGGATATATTTGGATTTTACGTGCATCCATATATGCCTTGTCGGTGGCAGATGGCGCAGGTTTGACACCATAGCAATTCACACCAAATCGCAGATCTGGATTGGCAAAATATCCGCCGTTCACACCAGGTCGTCCCAAATCGTGTTCGTGGCCTTTGATTTTTTGCAGTTTTTCCCAGGTCGCTTTTTGTGTTGGAAAATATGCGTGTTGTCCCTCGCTCCATCCATATGTTCCCCATTCGGCGCCATTATTGTATGCGGTTTCAACCTCGTCATAGGTGGCCAGTCTTGCTCCCAATGCTGAACATACCAATCCGGCGTCTTCATATGTGTAGAGGTTGTTGGACACGTTGAATACCTCTTCTTTGGGTCCCGCGTCTTCAACGTCTTTTTTTGGGGTGTCTTTCTTCAACAAATCCACGTCAAATCCGTGTTTGTAAGCCAAATAAAACCCCACGGCAACAAATATTAAAATGGCTTTCACCGGCGCAACATCCGGAATACGCAGCAACATAGTGGTCAGTGAAAATACGATGATATATATGACCAATTGCAACAAAGAATAGGGATTGGCGGCATATGATATTGCCCAATCAATGCCTTGTTGAACAAGGTCTGTGTCAACTGTGACGGTAAACCACGCTGCCAACATTAGCAGCAAAATTGCTAAAAATTCAGCCAACATATTTTTTGGCACGTATGTGGGGTCGCCAACCTTGAACCACATTCCTAAAATACCATAAACTGCTATGTAAACCACATATACAACCACAGTTGCAATCATATTGTTTGTGTCAAAAGTTGCTTCCATTATTCTCTTTATTATAAGCAGGTTTTATTTGTTGACGCGATGCAAAGTTGTTGTTGGCTGCAACCCAACATTGGCTTATAAAATTGACGTTTAATAAGCCACCAATGCACCAAATATCAAACCTAATTCAACAAGAATATGTCAAACGTTTTGCGCACATTGGTGGAAACAGCCACCCAACAATTTACTCAAATATTATCTGTGACAGACATAAAAACCCAATATCCATCTTTGTATTGGGGTGGCAATGGTGTTGGAGACCGTTGGGCAAACAAACTATTCAATTACACAGTTATATTTGGCAATGGCAAGACAAAACTATACAGCGAAAATGATGACGACACTGTTCCGCAAAACATACTACTTAACTTTTTAAGTTCAGTTGATAAACCGGGTTCTGGTATTGTTGGAATATATGTTCATTCTCCAAGAACATATATTACAAAGCGTCCAATTTGCAAAAACATCAAAACCATAGTTGCCAAAAACTCTTGTGTTGTCTGCGGAACAAAATCAACTATCTGCTGCGACCATAAAAATGACCTGTATAACGATGCTCGTGTTCTCAACATAACAACACAATTGTTGTCAGATTTCCAACCACTCTGCAATCACTGTAATTTACAAAAAAGACAGGTATGTAAAGACGAAATGCGCAGTGGGAAATTATATTCTGCCAAAAATATTGCTGCATATGCCGCATATCCTTTTGAATTTCCGTGGGAAAAAAAACATTATGATAAAAATGACAAAATATGCAAACAAGATACATACTGGTATGATCCAGTGCAGTTTAACCATAAAATCTTTATGTATGCAACGTATGTTTATCCACTATTACCATTGATTCGTCGTCACAAAGTCAAATCAAAGTCATAACTTTGTCATAGTATTCGGTGGATATTTCGCACCCCTTGAATCGCCTGTTTGTGTTTTTGCAGGCTATGGCGGTTGTGCCGCCACCTAAAAATGTGTCCAAGACAACATCATTTTCATTGGAATGTTTTACAATAAGGTCTTGAAACAATGGAAGACTTTTCTGTGTTGGATGAAATCTGTTTTTTCCACCTTGCAATGGATGTGTATATATTCCATTGTCGTATTTACTGTTGAATGTCGGTTTTGCGCCTTTAACTCCTAATAATGCAATTTCGCGACAGTTTGTCAAATAATTTACTCCAGAATTGATTGGCTGTGGATTGGTTTTTATCCATTCAATAAATCGGATTTGTTTGAACTTGTGTTTTTCTAACATTTCTTTCAAATATGATATTTTCCAAAGGTCAAAGAATATAATGATTGTTCCGCCGTTTTTCAGTTTTTTATAATATTCTCCAATAAAGGCATCCAACATATCCATTGTAAAATCATTATCCCAATCCCCAAAATCGGTTTTGACGCAATATTTTTTGCCATATATTGTTCCGTATTTTATGTAATTGTCTTTGTTTGTGTCGTCTTCAATATTATTATCTTTCTTGTATGCGTTCCATTCCGCGTCTGTTTTTACCTGTTCAATATTTTGTTCTTCGTTTGATTTTACACGATTGTAATGCGTGTTCATACCGCTGTCTCTTGAAATAATATACGGTGGGTCTGTCAATATTAAATCAACAGACCCGTTTTCAACTGTTTTTAAATATTCCATTCCATCAACATTTCTGATATCAATTGTGTTAGTGTTCATAATTAATAATATATTTAATATGTTGT
>JACCDP010059713.1_pt1 | contig 32183 bp, 4 predicted proteins | sample 7445841 | NCBI WGS metagenome assembly JACCDP01 (sample SAMN15323441, study PRJNA562643) | freshwater metagenome | isolation source: river surface water | place: USA:Blue River Watershed | collected 2017-08-17 | reverse complement strand
TCGCCCCGCCGAAACCCTGAACCCCTCGCGCCATGCTTTACGCCCTGCTCGCCATCGCCGTCCTGGTCCTGTTGGTGACCTGGCTGAAGCTCAACCCCTTCATCGCGCTGCTGATCAGCTCGCTCGCCTTGGGGGCGATGGTCGTCGTCACCGCCGGTTCGCTGGCCATGGCGGACGTCCTGAAGGCCTTCCAGACGGGCTTCGGCAACACTTTGGCCAGCACCGGATCGATCATCGTGCTGGGGGTCGTCTTCGGCAAACTGCTCGCCGAATCGGGCGGGGCAGGGGTGCTCGCCAAGCAGTTCATCCGCACCCTCGGGCCTTCCCGGATCGGCCTCTGCATCATCCTCCTCGCGCTCTGCGTGGGCATGACGACCTGGTTCGCGGTCGGCCTGCTGCTCATCCTCCCGATCGTCATCACCTTGGCCAAGGAGACCGGTAAGCCCTTCCTGCTGCTGGTGCTGCCGCTGCTGTCGTTCTTGTCCGTGATGCACGGACTGATGCCGCCGCATCCCGGTCCCGTCATCGCGATCGACGCCCTCAAGGCGGACATGGGTAAGGTCATCCTCTGGGCGCTCGTGCTGGGTATTCCGGTCGCCGCGATCGCCGGTCCGTTCTTCGCGCGGCTCGCCGTCAAGCGCGTCGCCGTCGCCACGCCGGAGTTCACGCCATCGGTCTCGGAAGGGCAGACCTTGCCGACGTTCGGACTCACGATCTTCACGGTCCTGCTGCCGGTCCTCCTGCTCCTCACCGGCACGTTGGTGGAGCTCCTGCACGCCAAGGAGGAGCTCTGGGGCAAGGTCGGTCTCTTCATCGGGAACCCCGTGATCGCCCTGCTTTTATCGGTGCTTTTCGCGATGTGGGCTTTCGGAAAACGCTGCGGACGCAGCGCCGGCGAGCTCCTGAAATTCTCCGAGCAGAGCGTGTCCGGCATCGGCATGACGCTCATCCTGGTCGGCGCCGGCGGCGGGTTCGCGCTCGTCATGCGCACGGCCGGCGTGGACAAGCAGCTCGCCGAACTCGCGGCCACCGCGGGCCTGCCTTTGCTTGTCTACGGCTGGCTCGTCTCGGCCTTCATCCGCGTCGCCACCGGCTCGGCGACCGTCGCGATCACCGTCGCCTCGGGCTTCATCGCGCCGGTGCTCGCCGCGCATCCGGGCACCAGTCCCGAGCTCATGGTGATCTCCATCGGCTGCGGCTCGCTTTTCCTCTCGCACCTCAACGACAGCGGTTTCTGGATGGTCAAGGAATGCCTCGGCCTGACCGTCGGCCAGACCCTGCGCACCTGGACGATCACCGAGACCCTGATCGGGTTCTCGGGCCTGGGCATGGCCTTGCTCGCCGAGCAGGTGATGAAGTTCTTGGGGTAGGGGTAGGGGTAGGGTAGGGTAGGGTAGGGGCGCTTAGAGTATCGAGTTTGGAGTCTCGAGTATCGGGGGATGCCTCGGGTTAGGGGCATCACCGCGTGCTGCCCTAGTGAATTCCGTTCTCGGGGGGCGGATGGCAGCCCCGGGTGGCAGGTGGCGGGATTTGTGCTCCTAACTGCTAACCGCTAACCGCTAGCCGCCAACCGCAGTTACCCTTCCCGGACAGGGCAGGGGATTGCACTCGAATACCCCTACCCCTACCCCTATTGGGCCCAAATCTGACCTAATCGATTAAACATCGGTGTGAATAACTTTTAAATAGCGATAAACTCCTTTAAAATCAATAAATCAATCAATTATGGCGTTTAATGACTGAAATTTACTCATTTTTGACAAATAACTACTTTACCTCAGGACTTTGCAGGATTTTCACCCAACAGAGCAGAAAAAGGGACAAATTCGATTGTGCCGATAGGGGGTTCACCCCAATATTGAGTCATCCCCAAACGATGCCATCCCCCGGTGGCCTCACACAATTTATTCTAATGAAAAGTTCGAAGCCTCGTCCCATTTTTTCGCGTGCCTCACTGATGGTCGCCGCCGCGCTCCTCGCCGTCGGCGCGCCCAAGCCCGCCAAGGCCGCGAACTTGTTCTGGGACGCCAATGGTTCCAACGCCGGTCTCGGTGGCACCGGGACCTGGGACACCACGACCGCCAATTGGTTCAACGCGGGCACCTTCACCACGGCTTCGGGCACGGATCCGGTCTCGGCCATCGGCTCGTTTACGTTCAATGACGTCGCCTATTTCCTCAGTTCCACGGGGGCGTCCTCCGTCGTCACGCTGGGCGAAGCGATCACCATCGGCGGTCTTAATTTTTCCGGCTTCGGCACTTACGAGTTCGCCGGCACTCCCGCGCTCACGTTGGCTGCGCCGACCGGCGCGGGGTTGGCCTCCGTGCCCGTCGTGTCCGTCGGCGTCGGTTCGCGCGTCACGGCTTCGTTGCGCCTCTCGGGAAGCCAGGGCTTGCTCAAGACCGGCAACGGTACGCTCGTGCTCGCCAACTCCGCCAATGATTTCACCGGCGACCTGCTGATCCGCGGCGGCGCCGTCGTGATCACCGACTCCGCCCAGCTCGGTTCCGGGACGGGTCCCGTGATGATCCAAGGCGTCTCGAACACCGGTAATCCGGGTTTCAGCGGCGGTTCGCTCGTCGTCCAAGGTGGCGTCGCCGGCATTAGCGTCACCCGCGAGATTTCAGCTTCAGGCCGTGGCCCCGGCGCGGCCAACTCCTCCGGTGCCATCCTTTCCATCGGAAACAATAATTTCAGCGGCGGCGTCACGATGGGCACCCAGACCGAGACCCGCTTCCACGCTTCGCCCGGCATCACGACCGTCTCCGGTGACTTTGCGCTCGGCTCCGGCGCCAGCACCGTGCTCTACGGCGACGGCAACTTCATCGTCACCGGCAAGCTGGTTTCCTACGACGCTGGCCAGGACCGTCTCGTCAAGACGGGCATGACTTACGCCACTTCGCTCTGGATCCAGGGCGACCAGAACCGGTTCAACGGCCAGATTCGACTCGATAGCGGCTGGCTGCGCGTGACCGATCCTACCAACCTCGGCCTCAACCGCAGCTTCCAGAACGTCGACTTCCAGAACGCAGGCCTCGAAGTCCGCACCGGACTCACCAACTGGAGCAACAGGAACCTCTTCTTCCGTAACAACATCACGGGAACCCTCCTCCTTGACCACGGGCTTGGCGACATTTCCGGACCTTCCGCCTCGGTGGGTCAGACCGTCACTTTCGGCAATCTGTCGAAGGGAGGCGGTGACAACAACACCAACTTCAACTTCAACAGCCGTAACGGATACGGAGCGACCTTCACCGGCTTCGACGGCTTCATCGGCACGACCAACGGCGCGGCCGGCAACTACGGCGACTTCACCGTCAACAACAACCTCTCCGGCCTGCTGACCTTCAGCGGTGACATCTGGCGCACGAACACGACCAACGCTCGCACGCTCTCCCTGCAGGGCTCGGGAGACACCGTCCTCACGGGCAGCGTCATCACTTCCGGCGGCGCCCACCGTCTAGCCAAGAGCGGTCAGGGTCAGGTGACCCTCCAGGGGACGGCCGGCGCCTACACCGGTGCCACCACGATCAACCAGGGCACCCTGGTCATCCCCGGCCTCGCCGCGCTCGGCACCACCTCGGCCATCAACATCGGCAACGCAACGACCACCTCAGGCACCCTGACTTACACGGGCCCTGCGGCCACGCTCTCGACGCCGATCCTGCTCAACGTCACCACCGCGAACGCCTACCTCAACTCCAGCGGCTCCGGGCCTCTTAATGTGACCGGAGCCATCACGGCACTGGCCGGAGCGAAGACCTTCGTCCTCGGCGGTACCAATGCCGGTGAAAACACCATCGCAACCGTGCTGCCGGCGGCGACCACTTCGCTCCAGAAGATCGGTTCTGGCACATGGGTGCTCAATCCGCCCACGCCCGGTAACGCTTACACCGGTCTTACCACCGTCTCGAACGGCGTCCTCAAGATCCAAGAGGTCACGGGCAATTTCGACCTTGTCCCCAATGCCGGAGGACTGGACTTCAACGTCGAGAGTTTCGGCTATTCGGCGGGCGGTACGTTCGTCTATCTCGGCGCGGCTTCCAACGCCTCCACCGAAGCCATCGGCGCCCTCACGGCCACCGCTGGCCTTGGCGTCGTCCAGGTCTCGCCTGGCATCGCCGGCACCGCCGACCTCACCTTCGCCTCTCTCGGCGCCCGGGGGGCCGGAGCTACCCTCGATCTGGCGGTGGGTGCCGGCGGCTCCGTCATCTTCGCCGCGGCTCCGTCCGCCACCAATGGCATCATCGGCGGTTGGGCCACCTACAATGGCGTGAACTGGGTGGTTCCTGGCCTCGCCGGCGCCGCGGCCACCGCCCTTTCATCCTACAGCCCGTTGGCGGCTTCCGGTCTGACGACCACCGCCAACTATCTGTCGACCGCCGACCTCACCGTCGCCGGCGGCGAGACGGTCAATTCCCTCAAGTTGACTGGACCCCACACCCTTACTTTGGGCGGCATCCTGACCGTCTCCTCGTCGGGCGTCATCTTCGATAACTCGACCGGTGCGGCCACCGTCACCGGCGGTGCGCTCGGTGCTTCCGGCTCCGAAGTCATCATCCACATCGGCGGCACCGCTTCCGCGAACGCGCTGACCCTCTCGTCCTTGATCTCCGGCGCCGCCGGCTCTTTCACCAAGTCCGGCAACGGCACGCTGGTCATCGCCGCCGCCAACAGCTTCACCGGCAGTGTCAACGTCAACGCAGGTACGTTGCGTCTCTCGGGTGCGACCGCGGCGCTCGGTGCCGGCCAGACCAACACCACCGTCCTGAATCTCCGTCAGGGCACGACCCTCGACCTCAACGGAGCCGGTTCTTCCGTCTCCAACTGGACCGGGGCCGCCAACGCCAACCGCATCGCCATCGGCGCCCTGGTCGGCTCAGGTTCCGTCGTCAACGCCAACGCCTCGCCCGTCATCCTCAATCTCGGCAACGGCGGTGCCAACGGCACCTTCACTGGCACGATCAGCCAGACCGCCGGGGCCATCACCCTCGTCAAGAACGGCGGCGGCACCCAGTCCATCGTCGGCGCCCATGGTTTCACCGGACCCACGGTCCTCCGCGGCGGCACGCTGGCGGTCACCTCCCTCGCCAACATCGGCCAGCCCTCCGGCATCGGAGCCGGAGACGCCACCAGCGACGCCACCAACGCCGGCTCGCTCATCTTTGACGGCGGCATCCTCCTTTATACCGGCGCCGGCAACAATTCCTTCGACAACCGCGTCCTGAACATCTTCCAGACGACGCAGACGCCCTCCGTCTCGATTGACCGTCTCTTCACGCTCACCCCTTCGGGCGGCCAGATCCATGTCAACGGCACCTACGGCAACAACGTCATCGGCAACCGTGCTGAGAACAACGCCGCCCTCGTCTTCTCTAACACCGGCGCCATCCAGTATGCCGGCACGTTCACGGCCGGAAGCGTCGTCACGCTGACGCTGGCCGGCAATTCGACCGCCGACAACCGGATTAACCTGCTGCTAGTCGACCCCGCCGGCGCCAAGCTCTCCGTCTCGCGTTCGGGCTATTCCGCCAACTGGACTCTCGGCAACGCCGGCAACACCTACTCCGGCGACACCCTCATCTCCGGCGGTGCGCTCGTCACCGGCCGCGACGGGGCCGGGCTTTCACCCAATTCCAACCTGTTCTTCCAGGACTGGGGCGGCGTCTACGAGTCCAGCGGCACTTTTAACCGCCCGCTCGGAACCGGTGCGGGCCAGTGGCGCGCCAAGTCTACGGTGGGCATGGCCGGCTTCTCGGCCGCCAACGACCGTCTGGTGGTCGATTGGACTGGTCTGTCCAACCCGATCTGGGGCAACGTCACCGCCACTGCGAACTTCCTCCGCGGCGGAACTTTCGCCCTCAACTCAGGCACCTCCCTGGCCGACCTCGAGATTCGCGGCGACTTCCAGATCGCCGTCACTTCGGCCGCCACCTCGTTGCCCCTGCAGCTCCGCGGCAACACCGAAGTCCGTCTGACTTCAGGCAACACCGCCAATCTGTCCGTCGGCCAGGCCATCACCGGGACGAACATCCCGGCCGGCTCCTACATCGCCTCCATCGCGACGGATACCCAGTTCTACATCAGTCAGAACGCGACCGCCGGCACGACCAGCGCCCCGGTCAGCATCACCGATGGCGCCGTCACCGCCACCGGCTGGCGGGACCTGGCCGTCAATGACAACGGCAACACCGGTCTCGACTTCGTCAGCATCACCGGCGTGATTTCCGGGGACGGCTCGCTTGGCAAGCAGGGCGGGGGGACGCTTTTCCTCACCGGCCTGAACACTTACAGCGGCAAGACCGTCCTGCGTGACGGCAACCTCGTCGTCACTTCCATCGGCGCTGCCGGCGCGGCCGCCACCAATCTCGGCACCAACGTCTCGGGCGGAGTGATTGAAATCGGCAATCCTTTCGGCGGTCAGTCCCCGTCGCTCACCTACGTCGGTTCCGGTGAGACCGTCACCCGTCAGATCGTCCTGACCGGAACCACCGGTTCCCGTCGCATCTTTTCCAGCGGCTCCGGCGCGCTGGTGCTGACGAACATCGCCAACAATACGGCGGGAACCGTCAGCCCGAACGTTGCCGCTCAGGCCAAGACCCTCGAGCTGCGTGGCACGAACACCGACATGAACATGGTCACCGCCCAGCTGACCAATGAGGTCGGCGGCGGAGCCGGCGCCCTCACGATCGCCAAGTATGACGGCGGCGTCTGGGTGCTCAATCCCTCCACTGCCAACACCTTCAGCGGCGGACTCCTGGCCGGCGGCGGCATGCTCGGACTCACGGCCAACGGCATCGGCTCCATCGGCACCATCCGCCTCGGCAACGGCGGCATCTTCGCCTATGGCGGTCCGCTGGCCGTCTCCAAAGCCATCCAGTTGGACAACAATTCCACCGCGGTCTTCGGCGGCCAGCACGCCATGACCTTCACCGGCACCGTGACCAAGGCTTCCGGCAACAACCAGCAGATCATCTCCAACAATCTAGAGGCCGGAGCCCTGCTGACTATCAACGGCGCATTTGCCAACCTCACCGGCGGAGCCACCGCTGCCACCCAGACCATCAACTTCCGAGGCTTCGGTTCCACGCTCTGGAACGGCGCCATGGGACAGAACGCCGCCGCTGGCGGCACTATTCAGCTCAATTTCGCCATCGCTCCTGACGCCTACTTCGAGATGGCGGGAGGTCTCAACACCTACACGGGTGACACCATCCTGGAGCAGGGGACCTTGCGTCTCTCCAAGCAGCTCGGCTCGACCAAGCGTCTCCAGCTGAACGGCGGCCGCATCGAGACCACTGTCTCCGGCGGCATCAGTTACGCCGGCACCGACGCCGCCGGCGGCGTGATCTTCAACGGCAATCCTGTCACCTTCGGCGGCTCGCAGCCCTTCGCTTTCACCGGCACCTCGGTCAACTGGGGCACCAACCGATGGATGTTCAACGAGCTGACCGGCGGCGCCCAGCTCACTTTCGGCGCCTTCAACATCTCCAACGACGGCACCGGACGCATCTTCGTCACCGGTGGTCCCGGCACCACGAATTTCACCGGCGTCGTCGCCAACGGCAGCACCGCCACCACCGGACAGATCTTCCATCGCGGCACCGGCCAGCTCAACTTCACCGCGGCCAACACCATCACCACGCTCCTGATGGAGCGCGGTTCGGCCACGATCTCAGGGGCGGGTTCGTTCAACTCGCTCAGCTCATCGGTCGGCAACGGTCTGTTGATGCGCAGCGGCGCGGCGGTGACGATCGACAATTCCGGCACATCCTTGCCGACCCGATTGGGCGACAATTCCGCCTTCTCGATGGAGGGCGGCACTTTCAACTACATCGCGGCCGGCGGCGGAACCAACGAGTCGACCGGTCCTGCCCGGTTCTATGGAAACGCCAAAATCACCCAGACCGGCGGCGCCTCCACCCTGACATTCTCCTCGCTGGACTACGCCCTCTTCACGGATCCGCGCGGCGGCCTGGACGTCAGCGGCACCGCCGACCTCGGCGGCACGCGAAAGGTCGTTTTCACCGGCCTGCCTTCCGGCTTCCAACCCAAGTTCCTCGTCGGCGACGGCAAGTTCGGCGCCTATTCCTCGACCAACGGAATCGTCGAGTTCACCGGCTACTCCGCTGCTGCTTCCGTCGGCGCCTCTGCCTTCGGGGACGTGCTCCGCATCGACAACGCCTTCGGGGCCGATGACCTCGCCGTCGACCGCACCCTCCGCGGCCTGGCCATCACCGACACTGCGGCCCGCGACATCGGCGCCACGCAGGCCGCCACGCTCACCGTCTCCTCCGGCGGCATCCTCGCCGCGGGCGGCGTGACCCACGTCCTCTCCGTCCCCCGCCTGAACTTCGTCGTGGTCACCCCGCCGACGATGTCGACCCTCTCCACCGGCAACGTGGTCACCGTCGGCGACACTTCGCGCCTGGCCGTCGGCCAGGTGGTCTCGGGAACCAACATCCCGGGCAACAGCTACATCACGGAAATCATCAGCGGAACGACCTTCCGCATCAGCAACAACACCTCCACTGCCGGTTCGGGCAACGTCCTCACCGCCTACGCCCCCGGCTACTTCAACGTCGCCAACGGTACGACTCTCGACCTTCAGGGAGCGGTCGTCTCCAACTCCGACCTGATCAAGGTAGGCGGCGGCACCCTGCAGCTCTCAGCCAAGCAGTATTACGGCGGTCAGACCACCGTGCTGGAAGGCACGCTCAAGCTCGCCGCGGGCAATAACACCCTCTTCGGCGGCGCGGGCAACATCCTCAACGTCGAACGTCTCGGCACCCTCGACCTCAATGGCAACGTGCTCTACTCCAGCCGGTTGCGCTCGCTCGGCAGCCAGGCCGGCGCCGGCGGCGTCATCACCAATTCTTCCGCCTCTGCCGCCACCCTCGTGGTCGGCAAGTATGACCTCGGCTTCTGGGGCTCCGTGCAGGGAGCCAACGTCAATTTCGCGACTGTCGCCGGCTCCGGTACGCTCACCCTGGGCTCCCTTCAGACCTACGGAGGCTCCACGTTCGTCAGCGGTTATCGCCTCTTCATGCGCGACGAGGCCGAGCTGCGCAACACCAGCTCGATCAACGTCTCGTACGGACGGCTCGAGGTCAACAATGACGACAATTCCAGGGTCCAGTTGCTCAACCGCATCAACGACGCCGCCCCGATCGCGTTGTACGGCGGTTCGCTGGCCTTCAACGGCGCCGTCAACACCTATTACTCCGAGCGTCTCGGCGCCATCAGCCTGCTCGAAGGCGACAGCGACATCCGCGTGACCGGCGCTGGCTCCGCCTTCTGGCGCGCCGACCTCCTCGCCCCGAGCCTCAGCCGCGTCGCCGGCACGACCGTCAACTTCGCGGGCACGAACCGTCTCGGACAGCCCGAGCTCGCCTCGCGCATCATCTTTGACACTCCGCTCACCACCGCTTCCCGCGGACTGATCGGCGCGTGGGCGATCGCCAACAACGAGCACTACGCCGCCTACAATCCCGTCACCGGCGTCGGCATCATCGGTGACGGTGGCTTCGCCGGCTATGACGCCGACTTCGGAGCGGGCAAGTTCACTCAGCTCGTCGCCCAGCCCGACGTCGCCGGTTCCTACGGCTCCAACCAGGTCACCGCCCTTGCGGCCGGTCCGTCCTCCGCGGACGTGCTTCGTTTCGCCGGCGACGCGCACCACCAGCTGACCTTCGGCGCGTCCTCCGACGTCCTCACCCTGGGGCTCGGCGGCGTCCTGCGCAGCAACAACAGCAAGTCGGTCTCGCTCGGCACTACCGCCGTCCGCGGCCGCCTGACCTCCTCGCTGCCTGAGCTCATCGTCTACAGCAACGCCACCGCGATCCAGGTCTTCCCGAGCGCTCCCACCAATGCGGTCGTGCTTGGTTCCCGGACCCTTACGGTCAACTCCTCGACCGGCGTCGCCGGCATCTATCCCGGCATGACGGTCTCGGAGGCAGTGGTTAGTTTCAACCGGACCAACGGAAGCTCCACGATCTCCGCTGGCAGCACCACTGGCCTCCTCCCCGGAATGCCGGTCTCCGGAACGGGCATCCCCGCGGGTGCGACCATTGCGAGCATCACCAACGCGACCACCTTTGTACTCTCGGTCAATACGACCTCCACCCAGAGCGGCACTCCGCTGACTTTCGGTTCGGGCATCGTTCCCGGTACCTACGTCAGCTCGGTCGATGCGGCGAACAACACCGTCGAGCTCAGCGTGCCGGCGACTGCGACGAACAACCTCACGGCCTATTCCTTCGGTGCCTCGAACGTCATCCTCAATTCCGTCATCCAGGACGTCGGCGTCGGCTCGCCCCTCACCTACGTCAAGGCCGGCCCCGGCATCCAGGTCCTGACCGCCCCGAACACCTACACCGGCGGCACCATCGTCAACTCCGGCGATCTCCACGTCAACCCGACCGGGGTCGCCACCGTCGTCATCCCCGCCGGCGGCATCACGGTCAACGGCGGCTGGGGCGGTCAGAATCTCGCGGCCATGTACGTCAACGCCTCGGGCGCCGTCGCGGCCTCGAACGCGGTGACCATCAACGGCAGCGGACGTTTCGCCTTCGCCCAGGGCACCGTCAACGAACTCGCCTCCGTCACCTTCAACAACCGCGGCGGCGAATTCGCCGGATCGCAGCTCTCCTACCTCAACGTCGGCGCCAACTCGCTCCTGACCCTGAGCGGCGCCACGCCCTTCACGGCGACCTCGGCGAATCCGTTCATCGTCTCCGAGGTGGCGAACGGACGCGTCATCCTGACCTCCGGCGCCAAGACCTTCGCCATCGACGGCATCAAGGTGCCCGGCGTCGCCACGCCCATCACGGACGTCATCCCGACCCTCAACATTTCGTCGATCATCACTGGCACCGGAGTCTCGGTCACCAAGACCGGCGACGGCCTGCTCCAGCTCTCGGGACAGAACGAGTTCACCGGCGGCCTCACGGTCAGCGCAGGCGGCGTCGTCGTCGGCGCCAGCAGCACGCCCGTCCAGGGCGGCAACGGCCTGCTCGGCGGTCCGCTGGGCACCGGTTCCGTCAGCATGGCCTCCGGCACCCGCCTCCTCGTCGGCGCGGGTAACTTCGCGGTCGGCAACGTCATCACCTTCGCCGGCGTGCCCAAGTTCGACGCGCGCGACTCGGGCTCGGCCCGCGTGCTTACGCTCAATGGCACCGTCAACGGCCTCCCGGACGGAACGCCGGAGATCAACGTCGCCAGCCCCTGGCTGACCGTGGCCCTCCGCGGCGTCATCCCGAACATCGCCAACATCACGGCCTTCAACAAGACCGGTCTCGGCGCCCTGGTCTTCAACGCGAAGGACTACGTGGGTGACTTCAACGCCACCGCCCTCGGCAATGCTTCTTCCGTCTCCTTGCTTCACGATGGAACGGGCAATTCCGCCCCTCAGGCGATCGTGCTGCCGGGCAACGTCGTCTTCGACGCCGGCATCGTGCCGAACATCGTCGTCGACCGCGCGGGCGGTACGCTGCCCTACGGTCAGGCCGCCAACAAGACCATCCAGGCGGCCTCCATCTCCAACCTGGACCTGGGTCTCGTCGTCACGAACCTCAACAATTACGGCCTCGTCGTCGCGGACGCCTTCTCTCCGGTCGCCGGCGCCACTTACCAGGTGGCCAACACGACCCAGTCCATGTTCACCCCTGGACTCACCTTGGCGGGCAAGGTCAGCGGCACGACCGGCCTCACCAAGACCGGCAACGGCACCCTGGCCCTGGCCAACGCCACCAATGACTTCACCGGCAACGTCACCGTCAATCGCGGAGCCCTGGCCATCTCCGCCGACGGCCAGCTCGGCAATCCTTCCAACCGTATCGTCCTCAATCCGACCGGCGCCACGGCCACCCTGCGCGTCACCGAAGACCTGACCTTCGCCTCCGGCGGCCGACAGATCAAGTTCGGTAACAACACCGCCGCCAGCGTCATCGAAGTCAACCCGGGCAAGACCTTCACCCTCGGTACCGCCTTTGACCTCACCTCCAGCGCCAACGCCCCGCTTGAGAAGCTCGACAACGGCGTCCTCGCGATCTCGGCCGACAACACCGGCTGGACCGGCAGCACGACCATCCGCGGCGGCGTGGTCCTCGTCTCCCACGCTAACGCCCTCGGCGGCGTGGCGACCAACGTCGTGTCCATGCCGGTCGCCGCCAGCCTGAATCCGGGACAGACCGCGACCGGTGCGCTGCACCTCACCGGCGGCATCACTCTTCCGAACAACCTCTCGCTCGGCGCCAACACCAACACCGTCGGCATCAATTATGGCGGGGTCGTCCGCTCGGTCTCGGGCGTGAACACCCTCTCAGGCACCATCGCGCACGTCAACGGCAACGGCTCCATGTGGGCCGCGGCCCCCGGTGCGACGCTCAATTTCGCGGGCGTCGGCACCTGGACCAACTCCCCGACCTTCAGCGGCGGAGGCACGATCAACTTCAACGCCGTCCCCAGCCTCAACGCCCCCACCATCGGCATCATCGAGGGAACCACGGTCAACCTCAACGTCGACGCTTCCGCCACGGACAAGTTCGACCCCGACCAGGTCATCGTCCGCACCGGATCCTTCGTACTGCGCGATGCCGGCAGGATCACCGACCGTGACACTTGGAACGAGGTCTATGCCGGAGCGACCTTCCTGCTCGACAACACGGCCAGCAATGTCGCCAACCGGTTCAACAACCGCAAGATCTCGCTCAACGGTGGCACGTTCCGGCTCATCGTCAGCCCGACCGCGGCCTCCTCCGAAGTCTCCACCCGCGAGCTCGGGGGCAACTACGGTCTCAGCGTCATCCATGTTGACAACACCGTCGGCGGCCAGGCCAGCACGCTCCAGTGGTCGGCCTTCAACACCCTCAACGCCGGCAGCACGTATGACTTCCAGGGCGCCTACGGCACCGCGACGAACAGGATCCTCTTCGGGGCCGCGCCCAGCTCGCGCACTTCGGCCACGGGCATCATCCCCCGCGCCACGGTCTCGGGCTCTGAATGGGCCACCTACAACACCACGGTCGGAGTCACGGCCTTCACGGACTACTCCTCCGCGCTCAACATCCTGTCCGCGGGAGCGACCGCCATCTACAAGGCGACCTCCACGACGGCCAATTCCCTCTCGGGCAACCAGACCTTGGTGGCCCTCAACTTGGACACCACCGGCGGAGCTCCTAGCGTCGGCGGTCTCGGTGGCCTCAATCCCAGCTCCCTGACGCTCTCGACCGGCGCCGTCCTCGTCAACGGCTCCGGCACGTCCGCCACCCTCGCCGTGCCGATCGTCACCCTCGGCGCCGAGGGCCTCTTCCACGTCGCGGCCGGCAAGACCCTCACCGTCACCTCTGGCATCACCGGCGGCGCCGGCCTCACCAAGAGCCTGGGCGGCGAACTGGACTTCGACGTGCTCCAGTTCTACACCGGCACCACGTCCGTCAACGACGGCACGCTCCGGCTGAAGCACCGCGCGGCCAGCACGCTCCTGCCGAACAACAACCTGCAGATCAACGGGGACGGCGTGCTCGACCTCAACGGCGGCTCGCAGTTCGTCGCGGCCCTCTACACCTACGGCGTCGGCGGCGGCGTCGTCCCGCTTGGCGGCTCCATCGTCAATTCCGACACCCAGCGCGCGGTGCTGGTCACCAATCCCAACAACAGTTTCTCGGGCCTGATCACGGGCGACGTCCAGCTCGTCAAGGCGGGCGGCGGCGGCCTCACGCTGCACGCCCTGAGCGACTACACCGCCCCGACCCTCGTCACTGGCGGCACGTTGCAGGTGATGGACTACGGACGCATCTCGGGCACCTCCTCGATCGAGGTCAACCGCGGCACTTTCACGATCAATAACAACAACTTCGCGATGGCCGACCGTGTCAACGACGCGGCTCCCATCACGTTGAAGGGTTCGACGTTGAACTTCGCCGGACAGTCCCTGAACGCGACCTCCGAGACTCTCGGCGCCGTGACGCTGGTGGACGGTTTCAACCAGATCTTCGCCGACGACTCCGGCGGCAGTTCCTGGACCAACGCCTCCGCCTACCTCACCCTCGGCTCGCTCACCCGCTCACCCGGATCGACCGCCGTGGTCCGTTTCAACAACCTCGGCGAAATGGGCACGGTGAACGTCCGCGTCGGCGGGGTCAAGATCACCAGCGCCCCCGTGCTGACCAACGGCATCATCGGACCCTGGGCCATCATCGACCGCGTCTTCGCCAGCTTCGACGCCACTTACGGCGTGGGCGGCATCGACCGAGCCGGCTTCCCGGGCTACTCCGGCTCGGGCCTCAACAGCCTCCCGGCGGACACCGACAACGTCTTCACCACCCAGACCGGCCTCGTGCCGATGCTGGCGAACACGACCGTCGGCACGCTTTCCATCAACATCGGGGACGCTGACGCCAACTACAACCTCCAGGGCAACACCCTGCGCCTGCGCAACGGCGGCCTCATCATGGCGCAGAACAACGGCAACCGCCTACTCACCGTCGGCAACGGCAACCTGACCGCCGGCGACGTCGGTTCCGCCGCCGATCTCTACGTCTGGCATGCGCCTTTCGGTGACGACGGACGTCGAGGCCTGCTTGCCGCCAACGTCGTTGACAACGCCGTCTCCGGACCGGTGCGTCTCATCGTCTCCGGCGCGGACGGGCGCCAGCCGCACTCCTCGTTGACCCTGGCCGGCACGAATACTTACACGGGCGGCACGGTCATCAATTCCTCGACCATCTACCTCGATCCCGCGGGACGCCTCGGCACCGGTGGCATCGTCATCAACAACGGCGTCCTCCGTCAGAGCTCCAATAACGACCTGTTCCGTATTCCGGCTTCCGTCACCACCGCCGGCAGCGCCACCATCACCTTGTCGTCTGGGACCACGAGCGCGCTCACCGTAGGCATGCCGGTCTGGGGCGTGCCCGGAGCGCAGGCGAATCAGTACATCACCTCCATTCCGAGCTCCACGACCTTCACCATCTCGAGCGGCACCAACGTCACGGCTGGCACCAATTCCCTCTTCGCTCTCACCAACGCATACGCCGGCAACGGCGGCTTCATCGCGGAGCAGACCCTGCTCATGACGGGCAACGCCCAGGTCCACCTGACCGGCGCCAACCGACTGTCCACCCTCACCTTCGACAATGGCGGCGGCGGAGGCATCGTGCTCAACGCGGGAGGCGTGCTGACGCTCACCGGCGGCATCGTGGCCACTTCCACCAACGCGACCGCCTCCGCGTCCATCGGCTCGCAGTCCATCGGGTCCAGCGCCAACGGCGTCCTGGACCTCGACGCGGCCTCCGCCTTCTCGATGAACGTCGGCGCCGTCTCGGTCGCCGGACGCGACGTCGCCCCGCTCACCCCCACGCTGATCATCAACTCGGTGATCCAGAACGGCGGCATCGCGAAGTCCGGCGACGGCCTCCTGCAGCTCGGCGGCCAGAACACGTTCACCGGCGGCGTCAACGCCTCCGCTGGCGGGCTCGTCATCGGCGCCAACACCCAGACCGTCTCCGGCGGTTTCACCGGCCCCTTCGGCACCGGCACCGTCACCATGGCCACGGGCACCCGTCTGCTGGCCTCGGCGGCCAACCTCACGGTTGAGAACGCTTTCGCTTTCGGTGACAACGGTTCCGGCACCGGGTCCGTCGTCTTCGGCGGCCTGAACAACTTCAACCTCTCCGGCTCGGCGACCATCCCGTCCGTCCAGTGGAACGTCGAGGTCACCGCGCCCCAGACCACCGTCTCCATCGCGGACATCTCGGGCGAGCTCAGCAGCACCGTCATTCGCAAGTCCGGCCTCGGCTTCCTCAACGTCGGCGGCTTCGACGGCAGCATCGAGGCCGACGGCGGCCTCTCCATCTCCGCGGACGGCAACGGTCTAGGCACGGTTGAGAACGTCTCGGTCGGCGGCAACCTGACCGTCCTCGGCGACCTCTCCGTCACGGTCAACCGCTCCGGTTCCGCGCCGTTCGCCCGCAACAAGGTGATCCAGAAGGCCGACCTCACGGTGCCCGGCAACATCCTCAGCATTTCGAACCAGTCCGGATTCGGACTGGAGTTCACCGGCACCACGACCATGACCGGTCCGTCGCACTTCGCGGTCGGCACGGCCACGGCGTCCAACCTCAATTCCGGTCTCATCCTGTCCGGCGTGGTCACCGACGCCGCCAACACTTTCGGACTGATCAAGTCCGGCCCCGGCACCCTCGAGCTCCGCGGCGCCAACGTCTTCGGCGGGGCCGGGCAGACCATCGACATCCTCGGCGGCGTTCTTTCCGTCAACTCCGATGCGGCGCTCGGTGATGCGGGCAATTCGGTCACGCTGAACGCGGACGGCACCGCCGGCGTGGGCTTCCGCGCCACGGAGACCTTCTCGTCCGCCCGTTCGTTCATCCTCGGTCAGACGAACAATTCCTTCGAGGTCACCGCCGGCAAGGTCCTGACGATCTCCAACCCCTTCGACTTCGGCGTCTCCCTGGCCCGGGCCCTCAACAAGAACAACAACGGGGTGCTCAACCTCGCCGCCGCCAACGCCGGCTGGGCGGGCACGCTCAACATCAACGCGGGTGCGGTCCGTCTGTCCGACTCCCTGGCCGCCGGCACGGGTGCGGCGACGGCCATCAATGTCGGCGCGGGCGCCGGCGTCGTGGGCGCCGCCCTCGAGCTGGCCGGCAACGTCACCATCTCCAGCCCGCTGAGCCTGCAAGGCACCGGCTCGGTCTTCTACGGCGGTCTTGATTTCGGCGGACAGCTTTCGTCGGTCTCCGGGGTCAATACCTACGCCGGCGCCGTCACCCTGGCCTTCGACGCCGCCATCGGCGTCGCCGCCGGCAGCACGCTCAACCTGACCGGAGGCGTCACGAACATCACCGCCGCGCGTAACCTGGTGTTTAACAACGCGGGCACCCTCAATGTTTCGTCGTCGATCGCCGCCGCCTCGGGAGCGACCACCCTCAACGCCGTCTTCAAGCACGGCACGGGTACCCTCAACTTCACGACGCCTCAGACCTTCGCGGTCAACCGGTCCGATTCCAACAGCCTGCAGTGGTTCAATATCCGGGCCGGCAGCGTGGTCCTTTCTGGCGGCACGCTCGCCGCGACGACCACCTCCCTGCCGACCGGCGCCTCCGGCTCCGCCGCCGTCACCCTCGCGGGCGCGGACACGGTCGCCAGCCTCGGCTTGCGCGTGGGCATGTTCGTCGCCGGCGCCGGCGTGACCGACCGTTCGGTCATCACCGCCATCACGGGCGCGAACACCTTCACGCTCTCTTCGAACCTGAGCGCCGCGCCGACCGGGAACTTCAAGTTCCTCTCCGGCGGCACGCTCGCCGCCAACCTGCTGCTCGATGCCGGCGCCCGGCTCGTGCTGGACAACCGCGCCAACGCCCTCTCGGGCACCGACAACCTGACCGCCAACGGCCGACTGGGGACCAGCGCGACCGACGCCCGGAACCTGGTCTTCCGCGGCGGTGAGCTCTATTTCCGTGGCAGCACCATCAGCACCGACCCGATCAGCGATTGGATCGCGACCCCCCAGTTCCGGCGTGGAGCCACGGTCATCACGCTCGAGAGGAATCTCTCGAACAAGCTCACCTTGGCTTTCAATTCCGCCCCGGAAAACATCGCCCCGGCCCAGAATTCCACCACCGCCGCCCCGCAGGGTGCTTCCGTGCTCTTCCGCGGCGACACCTTCGGCGTCTCGAACGACCCTGAGTCCACCAACGTGGTGCTCCTGGGAGGCGTCACGTTCAATGGCCAGACCGCCGGGGGTCTCGGCGGCACGAACCATGGCATCCTGCCTTGGGCGGTCGTCGGCCGCACCGACCAGGCGGGCAACGAAGAGGGCTATTCCTTCGCCACCGTCACCAACGCGGCCGGAGGCGGTTCCGCCCTGTCCGCCGACCGCATCATCCGTCCGCTCGGCACGTCCGAATATTCCATCCCCAACATCCTCTCGGGACTCGACAACAACAACCTGCTCTTCAACGCGAACATCAACGCGCAACTGACCGGCAACGCTTCGCCGAATTCCCTCACGATCGAAGCCGGCGCCGACATCACCCTGGCCACCGGCGTGCGCCTGGCGCTCCAGTCGGGCGGCCTTCTGGTGCGCAACGGCAGCACGTCCGTGATCACGGGCGGCGTCATGAACCAGGTCAACACCTCGTCCCCCCTCAACATCTGGACGATCGGCAACTCCCAGCTGACCATCAGTTCGGCGATGAGCGGCGGCAACGGCGTCGCCAATGACCGCGTCTCCGCCGTCAAGGCGGGCGCCGGGACGCTTGTCATCGCGCCGCCGACCGCCCAGGTCAACGGCCTGGCGGGCCTCGGCACCAACTCGCTTTCCGGTCAGTTCGTCATCAACCAAGGCACGGTGCGCCTCGGGGCCGGCGTCAAGAACGCCGTCCAGGCGAACAACTTCCTGGCCCTCACCGGCGGCACCCTCGACCTCAACGGCAACTCCCAGCAGGTCTTGGCCCTCTTCTCCGACCAGGCTTGGGCCAACGCCAACGGTACCGTCACCTCCAGCAACGGCACGGGGTCGCTGATCATCAATCAGGACAACAACGGACGCAACTGGTCGGGTTCGTTCACCGGCGACGTGCGCGTGACCAAACAGGGGCAGAACAACCTGAACCTCTACTCGAACCACACCTTCACCAATTCCACGATGGTGAACGGCGGCAACATCCTGCTCCGCGACGAGGCCGCCTTCGCGAACACCTCCGCGGTGACCATCCAGTACGGCGGCCTCTATTTCGAGAACGCCGCCGGTTCCCAGAACCACGCCAACCGCCTCAACGACGCGGCCGCCATCGCCATGCGCGGCGGCATCCTCGAGCTCCGCGGCCGGGCCCAGACCGAGTCGGCCGAAAGCGTCGGAGCCGTGTCGCTCCTCGACGGTCAGAACCAGCTCAACGTCTCCAACGGCGGCACAAACGTCGCTTCCGCCCAGCTGAACCTCGCCTCGCTGACCCGCGCGGTGGGCGGCGGCACGGTCAATTTCACGGGTGCGACCGGTCAGGCCGGCAGCGCGGCCCGGCTGACGATTGGCAGCATCAACGGCGTCTCGACCTCCACGGTCGGAGGCGGCCTGATCAACGGCATCATCGGGGGCTGGGCGGTCATCGGCACCAGCGACTTCGCCTCCTACATCCCCGGTCTCGGCGTCGGCCCGCTTGGGGCCAGCACGGGAGTGTCCACTGGGTTTCCGACATATTCTCCGGCCACCATCGTCTCGAATACGACCCTTGCGACCGACAACATCAAGCTCAACACCAACGCTTCGGCCATCTCGGCCAACGTGACGGTCAACAGCCTCGCGACTTCGAACGTCGCCGTCGGCACGGTGAGCATCAACGGCGGCAGCACCCTGACCATCGGTTCGGGCGGCCTCCTCAGCTTCACCAACACCTCCTGGTCGGTCGGTTCCGCGCCCAACGCCGGCTTCCTCACCTCCGGCACCTCCGAACTCTTCCTCTACGCGCAGGGAAGCGGCGTCATGACGATCAACTCCGTCATCTCCGGCGCCATCGGCGTGACCAAGTTCGGCGCCAACACCGTCGCCTTCGCCGGCCTGCCGACCTACACCGGCGGCACGACCATCAGCCAGGGCACGCTGACCGTGAACACGGGGTCCCGCATCCCGCTCGCGACGGACATCACCAAGGGCCTGATCCTGAACAACGTCACGTTCACCCAGGCCTTCGCCAACGCGATCGACGCCGGCAACGTCGTCACCCTCAACGCCGGTTCGGCCCTCAACTATTTCGACAATAACTCCCAGGCCGGCCTGATCTTCAACAACCTCGGCGGCACCGCCACGCCGGTCGTCCGCACCTTCAACAACGCCGCTCCGGCGAACCGCGCCGGCACGACCGGCGTCCTCACCATCGGCGAAGCCGGCATCGTCGTCACTTCCTCCAACGTGGCCACGACGGCCCTCATCGAAGGGCGCGTCGACTTCGGCGCGACCGCGAAGACCATCAGCGTCGCGCCGATCGACATCAACGGCGTCACCGACGTCTCGCCGCTCCAGCCCTCGCTCGTCCTGCAGGGCATCGTCGGCACCTCGGGGGGCATCAACAAGACCGGCAACGGCGTGCTGCAGCTCAACTCGCAGTATAACTTCTCCGGCGCCTTCAACCTGAACGCCGGCGGCCTCCGCAACGGCGTGACGAACGCCGGCTCGCGCTTCTCCCGCCTGACCCTCGCTGCGGGTGCCCGCTATGACCTGAACAACGCTTCCACGACCTGGGGTTCGCTCGCGGGTTCCGGCGACGTGTTCACCGGCACGGCCGGTTTCCCGATCCTCACCGTCGGCTTCGACGGCAGCAACAGCACCTTCTCCGGGCGTTTCGTGGCCTTCAATGACGCGGCCTACTCGTCCCTGACCAAGGTGGGCAACGGCGTGCTTACGCTGGATTCGGCGCAGGACGCCGACGCATCCTGGGGCCCGATGACCGTCAACCGCGGCACCATGCTTTATGCCGGCGCAGGCGCTGCCTTCCAGGCCACCGCTCCGTCCTCGGCCGGCACCTTCAACGTCAATGTTGGCGGCGTGCTGCAGCTCGATAACCTCACCTCCGCGGTCAACCATCGTCTCGGCCTCTCCCAGTATGGCACCATGAACGTGCAGGGTGGCCGCTTCCTCGTCACGGGCAACGCCGCGACCGAGGTCACCGAGCGCGTGCTCGGCCTGAACCTGCTCAACGGCGGCGGACGCGTCGAGCTCTCCTCTCCCGGCGCCGGCCTGCGTCTGTCCGTCGGCGGCCTCTCCCAGGGCAACAACACCGGCTCGCTGGTCATCGCCGGCATCACCGGCAACGCCACCGGACCGGGCGTGGTCAACCTCTCGATTGACACGCCTAATTACGTCCAGCCCACGCAGCAGGGCGGCCTCGGCGGCCTCGCGACCGCCAACGGCAGCACCAACATGATCGTCCGCGGCGACATCCTCGCCGACGACAACGCGCTCGGCCTCGGCGACGGCTTCCTGGTCCGCGACACTCTGGTCCTATCGTCCACGATGACGAACAACAGCGCGACGATCTCCGTTCCTTCCACGGCGGGCATCCTCGTCGGCGCTTCCGTCACCGCGACGGCCGGCATCCCGGCGAACTCCGTGGTCGTCGCCGTCGACTCGGTGCTCAACACCGTGACGATCAACAACGGCACGGGCGTCGCTCCTCAGACCACCGAGGTCACGTTCCGTAACTTCTTCCGCGCCCTGGCCGACACCGAGCTCAATTACGTCAGCGGCGGCGCCACGGGCTGGCGCCAGGCCGAGAACGCGGGCGTCTTCGCGACCCAGACCGCGGCCCAGACCATCGGCGTCGACACGATCGCGAACACCCTCACGTTCGCGGGCGGCACGACCTCGCTCGGTTCCTCCCTCGGAACGGCCTTCGGACGCTTCGGCCCGGGCGGCCGCCTGCTCACGCAGGAGTTCCGCGGCGCCACCGCCTTCCTCGTCCGCAGCGGCACGGCGAACATCAATGTCGGCTCGTTCACCTCCAACACCGGCGTGACGCTCTTCGGACACGTCCTCACCGGCGCCACGGCGAACATCAATTCCACGTTCGGCCTCAGCCAGACCTCCGGCTTCGTGAAGACCGGCGGCGGCCTCCTGGACTTCAAGGCGCGCACCTACTTCACAGGCGGCACCTTCACCGTCAACGGCGGCACGGTCAACCTGGGCTCCGGCTTCGACAACACCGTCGCCGTCGCCGTCCGGGCGGACTCTGCGCTCGCTTCCAACCTCCAGGTCAACGCGACCGATGCGTTGCTCGACCTCAAGAACAAGTCGCAGGCCTTCGGTTCCATCGCCTCCGCCAACGGCCTCGCCGGCGGCGCGGGCACCATCACCAACACCGGCGCCAGCATCGTCAACCTGATCTCGACGGGCGGCGGCGTATTCAGCGGCACCCTCGCGGGTAAACTGAACTTCATCCGGATGGGCAACAACTCGACCACCCTGACCAATCCCCAGACCTTCACGGGCGAGGTGCAGATCCGCGGCGGTACGTTGCTCCTGCAGGATTCCGCCACGCTCTCCGCTTCCGCGGTGCGCGCCTTCTACGGTACGCTCAACCTCGAGAATTTCGGTCTCAATCCGAACGCGACCCTCCCCACGCGCATCGCGGCGAACGTGCCGATCTCGTTGCAGGGGGGGGCGATCCAGGTCGGCGGCACCGGCTCGACGGACACCGTCACCACCTTCAACACGCTCAACCTCCTGGCGGGCGCGAACCAGCTCAACCCGCAGCCGTACGTGGACATGGGCGGCACGGTCCGCGTCAACGTCGGCAACCTGGTCCGCACGACGGCCAACCGCCCGACCCTGAACATGGTCGGCTGGACCCAGCGTAACGGCGGCAACGGCGTCAACACCCTCGGCCAGCAGGGTCTGAGCCGCAATTCGAACATCTTCTTCACCCAGGTCAACGGCACCGCCTACAGCGAGACCAACCTCGTCAACGGCATCATCGGCGGCTGGGCCGTCGCCTCGGGCGACACCTTCGCCGGTTACTCCAATACCTTCGGCGTGACCCAGATGGGACAGGCCAACGCCGTCGGCTACACCGGCACGGATTTCAGCGCCACCACGGTAGCCACCGGCAATTACAACGATGGTACCACCCGGACGCTCACCGGGGCCAAGGTCGCCTACTCCCTGCGCATGGCGCCTGGCGCCGCCCAGACGATGACCTTCAGCTCCAACGCGAGCCTCACCCTCGGCGCGGGTATCATCACCAACGCCGGCCAGACGATCGTCCTCGCCGCCACCGACGCGACCAACTTCCTCGCCGGTGCCGCGGGCGCGGACCTCTACTTCTTCCATAATCAAGGAAACGGGGTGCTCACCCTGCAGCCGCGCATCACGGGCACCGGTGCGGTCGTCTCCTTCGGCGGCGGCACCCATCGACTCGAGCCGCGTTTCGCGTCCAACGATTACACCGGTGGCACGTTCTCCAACGCCGGCACGCTCAGCCTGAACGCGTCCGCTGGCTTCTACGCGGTGCCCTCCGCCCAGCGCGCCTTCACGGCCGCCACCATCGCCCCCGGCACCACGAGCGTCACGCTCGCCACGGTGGCCGGCCTCTCGCTCGGTTCCACCATCATCAACCCGAACTTCCCGGCCGGCACCACGGTGACCGCGATCGATTCGGGAACGAACACCATCACGGTCAGCGCCGCTTCGACCAACGCGACCGCCGCGACGTCGCAGACCCTGGCTTCGAACGCCCTGAACACGTCGCTCGCCAACGTCGTCGGCCTCACCATCCACAATTCGACCGTCAGCCTGGCCGGAGACGTGATCAATCAGATCGACCCGGCGACCAACGTGGTCGTCAACGGCGGCGGCCGCCTCGTCTTCAACAGCCTCACTTCGGCCGCCATCAACACCGGCGGAGCCGACGTGGTGCAGTCCCTGCGTTCCATCGTCTTCAACAACGAGGGCGGCGGCGGCAATGCCGACATCGATATCGGCAATCCGCACGACTACACCCAGGGCGCCACGCCGAACTTCTCCGTCCTCGTCCTGACCGGGGATAATCCGCTCACCGCCACCAACAACAACCTCGCGACCACCCCGACGATCTACGGCAGCGACGCGGCGCGCACCCGCCTGCAGTTCTCCGCGGCCAGCCCGATCATCACGGTCAACTCCGGCCTGGCTCCCACGGGCCTGCGCATCCTTGCGGGCATCACCCAGAACCTCGGGATGACCGGACCGATCGTCAAGAACGGCACCGGCGCCTTGGCCCTGACCAGCGCGGAGAGCACGTTCACCACCGGCTTCGACCTCACCGCGGGAAGCCTCATCATCGGCGGCAACTCCGACGCTCAGGCCATCACCAAGGGCCCGCTCGGTACTGGCACGCTCCGCATCAGCGGCGGTACTTCGCTGTTCTCCGATAACACCATCCGCACGCTTCACAACGCGGTCACCGTCCTCGGCGACTTCGAGTTCGGGGACCGGACGATCAGTTCCGGCCTCAACCTCGCCGGCGCGGTGGATCTCGGCGCCACGGGACGTATCATCAGCATCACCCATCCGGGCGTCGTCTCCACCCTCTCCGGCGCGGTCACCTCCTCGGTCGGCTCTGGTTTCGTCGGCCTGGCCAAGACCGGCGACGGGACCTTGTCCCTCGGCGGCTCGCTGGCCTTCGGCGGCGCTTCCATCGCGGTCAACGGCGGCGTGCTCCGCACGATCGTCGCCAACCTGCTCCCGGTGGACAGTCCGGTCTCCCTGGCCGCCGGAGCCGGCCTTGATCTCTACGGTTTTGGCCAGACCCTGGGCGTGGTCACGGGCGCGGGCTTCATCACCAACTCGTTCAACTCCGAGGCCACCTTGACGCTGGGCGACGCCACCAACTCGACCTTCGACGGGGTCATCGCGGACAACAGCGCCAACCTCACGACTCCCACCAGCAAGCTCAATCTGGTCAAGGTCGGCATAGGCGAGCTGACCCTCACGGGCGCCAGCTTCTACGCCGGCACCACGGCGGTCGAGGCGGGCAAACTGATCGTCGCCAACGGCGGTGCCGTCGGCACGGGCGTCGTGACGGTCAACGCCGACCTCGAATACACGCGCACCGACACCTTCACGCTCTCGAACCAATTCCGGACGACCACCACCGGCACGCTCTCCTTCAAGGGCGTGGGCGGCGTCGCCAAGCTCGTGGGAGATTCGACCACCAACGCCCTGGCGCTCGTCGTCGGACCGGGCAGCACGCTCCAGCTCGGCGACGACGGCGCGACCGGCAGCCTGGGAGGCCTGGGATCGGTCGATCTCGGAGCCGGGTCGGTGCTTCGCTTCAGCCGCACCGGTGCCGCGGTCGACTTCACGGCCCCGATCACGGGTGTCGCCACTTCCCGCATCGAGCAGAACGGCACCGGCAAGACTTCGGTCGCCGGCGGTCTCACCTTCCTCGGCGAAGTCGTGGTCAATGCCGGCGAATTGGATGCGGCCGGCATCTCGGCCTTCGAAGCCGCCAGCTCGATCACGATCAACGCCGGCATCCTGACCCTCGCCGATGGCGCCCTGGGTTATGGCACCGGCGGCGTCGCGCCGGACGTGACCCTCAACGGCGGCCTGATGCGCCTCCTCGACCTGGTAGGCGGCAATGCGACCAACAACGGCGTCAACAGCCTGGCGCTGGACGGGGGTACGATCTCCAGCGGCAACGCCGGGCTCGGCACCAACTCCCTCTATGTCGTCGGCGCGATCAACGTCACCAACGACGCGACCATCTCGGCCCAGAACGTCGCCTTCGTCGCCGGTGGCTCCGGTATGGTCGCCACCGACATCACCGTCGGCTCGGCCAAGACGCTGACCTTCAGCGGTAGCATCGCTGATGACCTCACCAGCGGCTTCGCGAGCGCCTTCGACAAGAAGGGCGCAGGTACGCTCATCCTCAGCGGTGATAACGCCGGCATGACGGGGGCGAGCACCCTCACCGCGGGCGTCGTCGACGTCCGTCACGTCAACGCGCTGGGCGACGGCTTGACCGTCGGACCGACCTCCTCCCCCGGGACGTTCACGGTTGCGGGTGGCAGCCTCGTCAGCAATCAGGCCAATTTCGGCTCGGTGGGCGCGGTCGCCGGCAACATCGTCGTCAGCACCGGCGGTTCCATCGGCGTCGCGGCCCCGGGCACGGCCGTCATCGGCAACCTCAATGTCGCCAACCTGACCCTGGACGGCGGCAGCCGGATCGACTTCAAGATCTGGGACGCCGCCGGCGGCGCCGGTATCGGCTACGACAAGCTCGACCTTGGCACGCTCGATCTCACGGGCGCGGCCTCGACGAACCGCATCACGATCAAGCTCATCTCGATGAGTTCCGCGACCGCCTTCGGTGACTCGACCCTCGTGAAGCCGGTCGATCAGGCTGGTTTCCGCAGCTTCGATCTCGGAACGTTTGACAACGTCAACTCGATCCTGGGTTCGGGTAACGTGAGCGATCTGTTCCGCTTCGATACGAGCCAGTTCACCTACGCGGGTGGCACGGCTTCCGATGCCGGCCTGTGGACGATCGACTTCAATACCACCGACGGGGCCATCACGCTCACCGCGGTGCCGGAGCCCTCGACCTACGGCTTCGGCCTCGGCGCCCTGGCCCTCGCGGCCGCCGCGATCCGCCGCCGCAAGCGCCAGGAGAAGAAGGTCTGAGCACAGAAGGACCCGAGGACCTGAGGAATCGAGGTCCGGAGGACGAAAGGGAAGGGCGGCTTCGGCCGCCCTTTTTTGTGCCTGTATTCGAAATGGGTATCAGCGGTTAGCGGTTAGCGGTAAGCGGTTGGATGGGACGTTTTCGGGTCTCAGGTCTCGGCTGCAGGTGCGGGTGCGGGAACGGGTGCGGGTATCAGCCCCGGGACTTGTACCTGAACCTGGTAACCCGGACCCGATGGCCGAGACCCGAGACCTGAAAGTTATAACCGCTTTCCGGTCTTCCTTGGCTGCCTCTCTGGCCAACCGGCCAACAGTTCAACAGATCAACTCTGCCTCGGTCTGGTCCACTAAGCCTCTGGGCCTCTTTGCTAGCCCTAGCCCCAGCCCTCCCTCTGCCCTGATTGACTTCCCCGTCATCCTCCCTCAGAAATTCCTCATGCGAAACACCCCGTCGCTCCTCCTGTCGTGCTTGCTGCTCGCCGTCGCCGCGTGCGCCGAGGCCGCCCGTGACGTGACCTTCTACCTCGTCTCCGACACGCACGTCGGGATGGACTACCGCAAGACGACGCCGCCCTTCGGCTCCGACGAATTCAACGCGCATGTCGCCCGGACCCTGGAGGTCCTGGCCAAGGTCCCGGGTACCGCTTGGCTGGAAGGGCCGGTGGCCGAGGCGATGAAGGGCAAGGGTCCGGTGCCCCGGCCTCTCGGCATGATCGTCGCCGGCGACCTCACCGAGGTCGGTAACGCGGCCCAATGGAAAGACTTCGACCGCCTCTTTCCTTGGCAGGGAACGACCCCGGCGAAGTATCCGACCTTCGCCCTCGCCGGCAATCATGACGGCGGCAACACCGGGCCGGTGCGGCAAGGCCTGCGCCTGCGCAACCGCGAGATGGCCGGCGCCGGCCTCGTCACCGCTTCGGAGGATGGCCTCCATACTTCCTGGAACTGGCAGGGCGTCCATTTCATCAACGTCAATCTCTACGGAGGCGACTGCGCGAAGGAAGGCGCCAAGGTGACCTCGATGTGGAATCCGGAGGGAGGTCTGACCTACCTCAAGGCCCAGCTCGCCAAGATCGGCCCCGCCGAGCCGGTGGTGATCGCCCAGCATCTCGACTTCAGCGCCCGCAGCACCTGGTGGGACCAGCCCAAGCGCAAGGCCTTCTACGAGGCCATCAAGGGCCACAACATCATCGCGCTCCTGCACGGCCATACGCACGACATCACCCGCCTGAAATTCCCCGAGGACAAGGACTATGCCGACTTCGGCGGCCAAGGCCCCCGCTTCGATTGCTTCTCCGCCGGCGCGTTCAAGCCCGACGCCAAGGAAGGCAAGCCGTTCCCCGGTCCGCGCTACCCGTGCGAGTGCTATGTCTTCCGCATCGTCGACGACGTCCTCGTCGCCGCCCATTACACCGCCGAGCCCGGCGGCTGGAACACCAGCAAGCACGCCCCGCAGCTGACGTTTGTGAAAGCGATTAAGTAAAGAGGGGTAGGGATAGGGGTAGGGCTAGGGGTAGGCCGACACATTTTCAGGTCCCGGGTCTCGGCCATCGGGTATCTGGTCCGGGTGTTCAGGTTCAGGTGCAGGTCCCGGATCTGATTCCCGAACCTGATTCTGTGCCCGTACCTGCAGCCGAGACCTGAGACCCGAGGATGCTCTGGCCTTTTGTCTTTAACCAACCGCCACCCGCCAACCGCTAACCGCAAACACCTACCTTGGTTGTCGCTCTGGCCAACCGGCCAACGGTTCAACGGATCAACTCTGCCTCTTTGCTACCCCTACCCCTACCCCTGTTATATTCTACTTCGCCGTTGCCCGTCGCCACACCTGCTTGTCCGGGGTGACGAGGATCACGTCGAGGTTCTCGCGTTCGGCGATCAGCCTGGCTTGTTCGAACCCGACCGCCATGAGCGCGGTCGACCACGCATCGGCCTGCGCGCAGGAAGGATGGAAGACCGCGGCGAGTTCGAGCGTCGGCGCGACGGGCTCGCCGGTCTTCGGCGAGAGGATGTGCGAGACGGGCTTCCCCGCGGCCGCCTTCCGGGCCCGGTAGAGGCCGGAGACCGCGAGCGCCCGGTCGGTGAGGGTCACCGTCTCCATCGTCAGGCGCGGCTGGAAGGGGTCCTCGAGCCCGACGCGCCAGGTGCCGGCCGCGAGGATCTCGCCGCCGACTTCGATGAGGAATTCTTCGAGGCCTTCCCGGCGCAGGAGCTGCGCGGCCCGGTCGGCCGCGTAGCCCTGGAGCAGGGCGCCGAGGTCGAGGTTCAGGCCTTCGTGCTGCTTGGCCAGCGTGAGGTTGGCCTTGTCCAGGGTCAGCTTCCGCCAGCCGACGCGCGCGAGGGCCGCGCGCAGCTGGTCCGGCGTGGGCGCCGGGCGCTGGCCGTCGGGACCGTAACCCCAGAGCGCCGTCAGCGGGGCGACGGTGAGGTCGAAGCCGCCGTCGGTGGCGCGGCTGAGGCGCAGGCCGAGTTCGGTCAGCTCGGCCAGTTCTGGCGTGATCCCGAACGGCTGGGTCGACTCGAGTTGGTTGAAGTCCGCGGTCGCCGAGGAAGCGCGCCAGTGCGAGAGCGAGAACTCCACGCGGCTCAGCTCGGCCTCGAGTTCGCGTTTGAGGAGTTCGGCGTCGACCTGGCCGCCGCGCACCTTGACCGTCCACGTCGTCCCGAAGGCGGCGCCATGGAGTTCCGTCACCGGCCGGCGGGCGGAGGCTTCGGCCGGATCGGCGGCCACGACGTCGGCGCCCGGGAAGAAGGCGACCGCGGCGCCGACGGCGAGCACGACGGCGGCGGCCGTGTCGCGACGCGCCCAGGTTTCCGCGGCGCTGCTCGTGCGCACGAACTTGAGGAGGGCGCCGGTGGGGCAGCCATATTTACAATAGGCCTGCGGCACGAAGACCGAGGCCAGCAGGCCGGCGATGGCCAGGCCAAGGGGGACGGCCACGGCCGTGCCGAGGATCCAGGCGTCGAAGGGCTCGGCCTCACCCAGGGACCAGCGCGGCCACGCCAAGGCCGCCAAGAAGGCCCCGGCGAGGCCCCAGGAGGGCAGTTTGCCCAGCCAGCCATGCCAACGGGCGGGAATGGTCACATGGAGGCTCCGGAAGCCCCCCAGGAGCTCCTGGGCGGCCCCGTGGGGGCAGAGTTGGTGGCAATAGGTCTGCCGACGGGCGGCCCAAGGGATCAGCAGGCCGACGGCCGCCAGGGCCAGCAGGGCGGGGGCGGTCGCCCAAGGCAGGCCGTGGCGGGCCCAACCGGCGAAAAGCGAGAGCGAGAGCAGCTGGCCGAGCCACAGGCCGAGCCCGCCGACCAGGAGCACCTGCCACGTGCGGCGGATCCACGGGCGGGCGTGGAGCGAGGTGAAGGTCATCAGCAAGGCGCCGAGGACGAAGCAGCCGAGGGCGACGGATTTCCAGAGCCGCGCGGCGGCCTCACGCTCGCGCTTGCCGCCGTGCCGGTCGTCGGCGAAACGCGTCTGCAGGCCTTTGGCCAGCGCGTAGCTCGTCAGCGTCGCGCCCGCGACCGTGTCGAGCTCGGCCTTGCGGAAATCGAACTCCGCCCATTCGCGCGTGTTCCATTGCGTGAGCTTGGAGAGGTAGGTGCGGCCCTGCGGGTCGGGCTCCTCGTCCTGGATGCGGCTGACGTAGTCGGACGTGTCGTAGGTCGAGCGGAGCACGACCTTGCGCAGACGGAGCGCATCGGGCTCGATCGCGACGAGCGTCTCGCTCGGGCCGGCGTAGCCGACGACCTCGTCGGCCGAAGGGGACGAGCGCACCACGTAGCCGAGATGCGCGCGGTTGGCGCCGCGGACGAGATTCCAGCCGAGGCGTGGCACGTTGGGTTCGAACCCCGTCGCGTCAGGGAAGCCCGCCGCCTGGATCTCCTTGAGCGTGAGCGGCAGCGGGAAGCGCAGGGAGACGTAGTTGCCGGAGAGGCGCTGCTGGATCGCTTCGGTGATCGCGTAGGCGGTCAACGTGGAGCCGGCGTAGCCGTCGAGCTTCGGCGCGGGCTGGGCCGCGGGCCGCCACGACTTGAACGAGTCGTCGAAGGCCGTCGAGCGGCGCAGCTGGTCGACGTGTTCCGGCGTATCTTCGCTGGACAGGATGCGCGTGCCGACGATCTGGTCGCGGAGGTCGAGCGCGACGAGCACGTTGCTCGGTCCGGCGTAGCCGACGATCGCGTCGGCGTCGGGCGAGGTCGTGAGGAGGCGGCCGAGCCGGTTGCCGACGCCGTCTTCGACGAGGAGCGTCTGGCTCGGGCCGGATTTCAGGCGGCGCGCCTCGGGAAAGAAGGCCTTCGCGTCCGCGAGGCCCAGCCGCGTCAGCGCCGACTCCGTGACCGGGGTCGTGCGTTGCAGCAGCAGGGCGGCGAGCAGCAACGCCCCGAGACGCCAGCCTCTGACCAGCCAGGCGCTGAGGCGGGGCGAAACCATCGCTTACTCGGCGAGGACGAGCTGGAAGGCGTCGGCGTGGACGTTGCCCTTGGCGCCTTCGGACGAGAGGACGATCGTGTGCGGGCCGGCCGCGAAGGTGAACTTGCCGAGGACGACGGGCTTCTCGATCGCGCCGTCCTTCTGGTTGAGCCGGAGGACCACGGGCTTCTCGCCGCCGCGGTTGATGGTGAGCACGGCGTTGGCCGAACGGTTCTCGTGGCCTTCCCAGTAGCCGCGGAGCTCATACTTGCCGGCTTCCTTCACGTCGAAGGCGTAGGTGGCGCGGTTGCCGTTGCCGGCCGCGTAATGGTACCCGGCGCCGAGGTGGGGGAGACCGCGGCCCTCGGTCCACTTGCCTTCGTATTTCGCCTGGGCGTCGTCGACGACGATGCCGCCGAGCTTGGCGAGTTCCTTGACGTCGTCCGGGGAGAGCTTGCTGGGCGTGCCCTTGGTGAGGTCGAGCGCGGCGCGATGGGTGGGCAGTTCCTTGTAGTCGGCGATCGACGTGTCGAGGAACAGGTCGGTGCGGAGGTCGGTGCGGCGCATGCGGCCGGGCTGTTCCATGAGCTTGATCAGGTCGGGCAGGTGCTTCTGGTAGACGCCGCGCGGGTCGGTGTTCTCGCGGATGGCCAGGTAGGCGGCCTTGCCGACGACTTCGCCCATCATACCGATGGTGCGCATCACGCGCACGGTGCCGAGGGCTTCGTGCGTGACGGAGATGTGGCGGCCGGCGAAGAACAGGTTGTTGATGTTCTTGGAGTAGAACAGTCGGTAGGGGAGGGGGTAGCCGTTGCGACGGTCGACCGCGGCGATGTGCTTGCCGCTGGCGTCGACGTAGCCGAAGGCCGCGCGGGAGATGAACGGATTGTCGGGGAATTTCTTGGCGTATTCCTCGCGGGCGTAGTGGAGGTCGATGTCCCAGGTCGTGGGCACGCAGCCGTCCTCGAAGTCCTTGCGTTCGACGATGTCCTGCTTGGTGAGGATGAGGTCGCCGTCGAAGAGGCGCGATTCGCGCGGGCCGCCGACGTGCGAGGCCCACTTGAGCTCGGCGAGCGCATACTTGTCCTTCTGCGGGCCGTTCTTGAGGGCGGAGAAGGCGCCATACATGGCGCGGAAGTTCCAGTCGCGGATGTATTCGAGGTCCTTGATCGGATCCTTGTCGAAACCGGATTCCCAGAACCACTCGGCCTTCATGAAGGGCTTGTCGTCGATCTTGGACTTGGACTTCTGCAGGAGCGGGAAGTCGCCCATCTCGAGGGGCAGCGCCCACGGGGTGGCGGGCCAGGTCGAGGCCTGGTCTGCGTCCTGGTAGAACCACATGTTGGACATGCCCATGCGCTTGTTCGGTTCGGTGCGGAAGGTCGCGCCGGCGTAGGCGCCCACCCAGCCGTGGCCGGTGGTGTCGGCCACGAACTTGGCGCGGAAGGTCTTCTCGCGGCCGGTCTTGACGTCGATGGCCTTCACGGCGGCGATGCGGTTGCCGTCCATGACGACGCCGGTGGCGAAGTGGCCGAGGAAGAGGCTGATGTTCTTCTCCTTGCGGACGACCTGCTCCTTGAGTTCGTCGCCGAAGCTGTC
>JACCDP011326101.1_pt1 | contig 32221 bp, 32 predicted proteins | sample 7445841 | NCBI WGS metagenome assembly JACCDP01 (sample SAMN15323441, study PRJNA562643) | freshwater metagenome | isolation source: river surface water | place: USA:Blue River Watershed | collected 2017-08-17 | reverse complement strand
GAGCGGTGCCAATGCCATTCACGGTGTTGTTATTGTTGGAGCAATTTATGTTATGCTGAATGTAGACCCCAACGATTACCTGGCCTTATCTTTAGGCTTTCTGGCTGTGTTATTAGGAACCCTGAATGTGGTGGGTGGCTTTGTGGTGACCGACCGCATGCTGGAAATGTTTAAGAAAAAATAACACTGGTTTCATTACCCAATCCTATTCTTTAAAATACTCTAACAGACAAAACTCCCATGAAAATTAATTTACTTGAAATATGCTACCTCATCGGTTCTGTAACTTTTATTGTTGGACTCAAAATGATGGGGAATGCTAAAACTGCCCGCAAAGGAAACCTCATAGGTGCTGTGGGGATGACTATTGCCATCTTAGGAACCATCTTTCTATTTGAGAAAAAAAATCACGATGGAAGTATTGCGGAAACTTCTGTACCCGGAATAATTTATGCCCTTATTTTTGGAGCCATTGCCCTGGGTACGGTTATTGGCTGGCTTACCGCTAAAAAAGTTCAAATGACCAAGATGCCCGAGCTGGTGTCTATGTTCAACGGGATGGGCGGCGCCTGTGCTGCCCTTATTGGTTTAATGGAATACCAACACAACACCGAACATACCGGTGCCTTAGCCGCTATTATTGCCGGACTGGTAATAGGCAGTGTTTCTTTTTCAGGAAGTATTATTGCTTACCTAAAACTGAATGGCACCATGAATAAGCCCCTTCGTTTGCCAGCTTATAACATAATAAACACTATAGTTATGCTGGGTGTTATTGCCTTTGGAGCATACATTGTGGTTAAACCACAAGATATTACCGTGCTCTATCTCTTATTTGCTGCGGCATTGGTATACGGTGTTTTATTTACCGTACCTATTGGTGGTGCAGACATGCCGGTGGTTATTTCCCTGCTGAACTCCTTTACCGGATTGGCAGCGGCCTTTGGAGGCTTTTTATATGATAATAAAGTAATGCTAACCGGAGGTATTTTAGTAGGTTCTGCCGGTACACTCTTAACCCTGGTAATGTGTAAGGCCATGAACCGGCCCTTAAGCAATGTTATTTTTGGTGCCTTCGGCGGAAGTACAGCCGCAACAGGAGGTCCTGATGTCAAAGGCTCTATTAAGGACGTTTCGGTTTCTGATTTAGCTGTGCTGATGAATTACTCCAAAAAAGTAGTGATTGTTCCGGGTTACGGATTAGCTGTAGCACAAGCCCAGCACATTATTCACGAACTGGAAATGTTGCTGGAAGAACGCAACGTGGAAGTAAAATATGCCATACACCCGGTAGCAGGACGTATGCCCGGCCACATGAATGTATTGCTGGCCGAATCTAATGTGTCTTACGATAAATTAGTGGAAATGGATGATATTAATCCGGAGATGGAACAAACCGATGTGGTACTGGTGGTTGGTGCCAATGATGTTGTAAATCCCGCCGCCAAAACCGATCCTTCCTCTCCTATTTACGGAATGCCTATACTTGAGGTAAACCGGGCTAAAAATATTATTGTTAACAAACGTAGTATGAATGCCGGTTATGCCGGAATAGACAACCTGCTGTTCTACGACCCCAAATGCTCCATGTTTTTTGGTGATGCTAAAAAAGCACTTACCGAATTAGTAGCTGAATTAAAAACCATGTCGTAATACAGTTTTATATTATTTGCAATTCTTTCCTTAAGTTTGCCACAGCCTCTTTAAAAGAGGCTGTGTTATTTAATGGATTTTCTGAAAAAATACCAAACTTATATTTTCATCCTGGTTGGGCTCATCTATATTTTAGTTGAAGCTCAGGGAAAAGGTGATTTTTATATTTACCTCAGCGCCTCAAAGGACCTGATGGATGGAGTTAATATCTATGAAAAAAAATACGTAGACGGTTACCATTACCTTTACTCCCTGTTTTTTGCCTTACTACTCTACCCCTTGACTTTTCTGCCCCTTTACCTTGCCAAATTCATTTGGCTAAGCTTAAACCTGTTTTTTATATACAGAATCAATCTACTCCTTCATAGCTACTTTAATTTTCAGTTATTTAGCTCAAAACAAAAATTACGCTGCCAGCTCTTGTTTTTACTTTTTCCGCTCCGGTTTATTTTAGACAATTTTCACCTCTCACAAATGACCATTTTTATGCTTTACCTCTGTTTACAAAGCATAAACTATATCCATGCCGGAAAAGAAAAACAAGGAGCCTTATTATTGGCCCTGGGCATTAACATTAAACTACTACCCATTGTATTATTACCCTATTTATTTTGGCGCAAACAGTTTAAAGCCGGAATATTTACTGTGTTGTTTTACTTGTTTTTATTAGCCTTACCAGCCATTTTTATTGGCAAATATCAAAACAGTTATCTGCTGGGGCAATGGTGGAAAATTATTAATCCCACACAGCAGGAACACATCATTGATGTTGAAGAACGCAGCTTTCATGGTTTATCAACCCTGTTGCCTACCCTGCTTATGGAAAAAGTGCCTGACATTTATGCCCTGCCGCTTAAAAGAAATATTGCCAGCCTTACTACCCAGCAGGTTGGTCATGCCCTACTGGCAATACGCCTCTTGCTGATTGCATTCAGCCTTTACTTTCTTCGCTGGCCTCCGTTTAAAAAAGTCAATATTCAACAGGCCCGGCTACGCGAAATCAGTTACCTCTTGGCACTTATTCCTCTCATCTTCCCGCATCAGCAGCACTATGCCTTTTTGTTTCGTATGCCAGCAGGTACTTATTTAATTTATCAATTCTACCTTCAAAAAAATGACTGGAAAAAATCAAAAAAAATTATTCTATATGGGCTATTCGTTACCGTTTACCTGTGCTTTAATTTAAATTTGTTGTTGGGTGTTTTCCGGCCTTATTATGAACATTATAAAATAATTACCTATGGGGCGCTGTTATGTATTTTTTTATTAACCTATATTCGTCCGGCCAGGTCAGCTGCTGATTAAGCCCCTTTATACAAATTCTTAACTTAATGAATTATGGCACTCTCCAAACACATTGTATTTGTTCATGGCTTAATGCTCAATGGTTCCTGCTGGAAACCCTGGGAAGATTATTTTTCTGCCAGAGGCTTTACCTGCCATTCGCCCGCTTACCCTTATCATGAAGGACTTGCAGCCGAGCGCCGTAAAAATATTGATCCACGTTTGGGCACCCTGCGTTTTAAAGATGTTATTGCCCATTATGTGTCTTACATTGATGGTTTACCCGAAAAACCCATACTCATTGGCCATTCCATGGGAGGAGGAATTGTACAAAAACTATTGTACCTGCAAAAGGCCAGTGCTGTTATTGCGCTGAGTTCGGCACCACCTAAGGGAATCTTCGGTCTTTACTGGGGATTTATTCGCTCTAATTTTCCCATTATTAATCCTTTTATGGGTAATACCCCATTTATGCCTTCGGTTAACTGGTATCACATGGCGGTTTGCCAAAAAGAAAGCCTGGAAAGTGTGAAACAGATTTATGAAGCCTTTGTTATACCCGAAAGCCGCAACCTTGCCCGAAGTATCATTACTGAAGAGGGATACATTGATTTTAAAAAGCCTCATGCCCCATTGTTATTCATAGCCGGCACCGATGATTTTATTATTCCTATGGCGCTGAACAAAAAAAACTTTGATGTCTACACCGATACCTCAAGCATTTGTGACTGGAAAGCATTTGAAGGCCGCACCCATTTTATTGGCTGGGAAAAAGGCTGGGAAGAAGTGATTGCTTATGTAGCAGACTGGATAGAGAGCAGAAAGGAGTTTATGTAGTTTTTCGTTTATTTCCTATTTTTGAAAACATGAACTATTCTTTACTGAAATCTACTGCCCTCTTAAGCTTATTCATTCTGTTTGGTCTTTCCTGTAAAAAGAAAATTGCTGTGAACGACACGCATGGTGAGATTGAATGGTACACCGATGTTCAAACAAATTCATTTGGAGATACTATTTATGCCGTTTTTATTCCTGGTGCCTTTAGCCCTAACAATGATTTTTCAAATGAGGTATTTAAACCACTATGTCGTAGCATAAAAGCTAACTCTTATTCAATGAGCATTTCCGACCTTAATGGACAAGAAGTCTATTTTACAGATAACCCGGACGAAGGATGGAATGGCTGTTTCCACAATGATCACAATAAGATTTTACCACAGCAGTCGTATTGGTATAAAATTACCTGCGTAGATCTTTTCAAAAACGAAACGCATTTGTATGAAGGTACTGTGCTGCTGGTTCGTTAAAATAAAAACGGATTCATATAACACCTGCCTGGCTTCCTCATTCTTTTTAACAACAACAACTGAAACGCACACTCGTGTGAACCACCGGTATTTATCATGGTGGAATTAGCATTGTTATAGGAGTAGGAAACACCAAGCCATGAATGATGATAAGCGATGCGGGGCATCCATGTTTTTGGATTACGGTAATATAATGCAGCCGTCCAGTCTCCTCTATTTATCTGCGTGCCAAAGGCAATTATCTCTGAATGACCCTGAAGAGTACAAACAAAGCCTGGTATTATTAGCCACTTTCCTTGCCGGAGATCAATTTTGTAAGATGCGTGAATACTATACCTTGTCGAAACTGGAGTTGAAACCTTTGCCCCAGTTGACAGGACACGAAATGGGTGCTGAACTGCAACACCCGAAGTAAAACGCCTCATAACAATCAACAATCCAAAACCCCAGTCAAACGAATTGATTAGTTGTCTGCTGGCTGAAGAAGTCTCGTGGGTGAACCAGGTAAATCCCCGTCTTCTATCCAACTGATCTCCCCAGGAAAGCCCCGTCCAGTCAATTACCTGTGTTACTCTTGAAAACTGAACAGCCGGAATTAAGGTTACAACACTATCCCTCAGTTTTATTTGCTGCGCATAAATCAGTCCCAATGAGCTGGTAGAAAAAGTATTTCTGGAGCTAAGTGACCAGTCATGAACTAATCCAATTCCACCATGAATTTTATTCAGGTACATGTCTGCTGAAAAATGCTCGAAATGTGAGCCACCTGCAATTTTAGGGTATTGTATGCGGTATAGAGCAGAAGTTCTGAGTCCGCCAGAACTGCCGGCAAAAGCGGGATTCAGGTTTAATAAGCTTACATTAAACTGATTGTAGAAAACATCCTGTGCCTTTAGCACCGAGCCAAAAAACAAGAGGCAAACAAGGGCAATACACCTATTTTTCATTTGACTAATTTACATATTACAACAGTATCCTAAAACCTTGAATGCAACTTTCCCAGCAATATAATGCCCGTTAAATCCTCCAGGGTGGGTTCTTTCTGTTTGTTCCTGCCCAATATAAAATTATGACGTGGCCATCAGGGTCTTTTAGTCTGGCTTCTCTCCACAGCCAGGGCTGATCCCGTGGCAGGTGCTCCATTTTAATTCCCTTGTCCTGCAGTTCCTGCACACAGGCCTCCAGCTTTTCAGTTTCAAAATATATCCAGGTATTCGATGCCTGCTGATCGTTTTCTCCCAGCTTATGCAATGAAAAAGTACTATCACCTGCTGCGCATTCAAAGCGCGCATATTCAGGAAATGATTTTACAATGAGCTTAAGCCCCAGTAATTCATAAAAAGCAACAAATTGCTCCACGCTTTTTACCTGAATGGTAATTTGATTTAGGTTTAGATTCATTCTATTTCTTTATAAAGGTCTATTTGCCTCGTTCATAGTGGTTGTTCTGTTTTCTTTTCTTATTTCCTGGTAAGTTACAACTCTTTCTTATCTTACAGCTTCCTTATTCACCTACTTGTTTTATCTTTACTTTAGTTAGGGGTTTACTTCATGTTATTTTAACCTGTATTCACCCTTACCTGGCTAACCATGAAAAAACACTTACTCATACTCCTTGTTTTGTTGTGGCCTGGTATTATTCTCTCTCAAAACAAAAGCAACAATGCCAACCAATATAGGCCTTACCCATTTTTGCAAAAAATTTCTAAGGTAAAAACCCTGGTAAATTTGCTCAATGATAGCTTGGGTGTAGAAGAGAAACACATTGGCTTTGCCAGGAGCTATAGCAAAACCTACGCTACCTTTGAAAGGTTAAGAGACCTTGCCAGCAACAACACTCTTGTGAGTTTGTTGCATCACGCTAATGCCAAAGTAAGGGTGTATGCCTTTTGGGCTTTATCGGATAAGAATAAGTCACTGGCCTTAAACCATGCCGCCCTGTTTCGAAACGATACCACAACAGTAAGTTATTTTAGCGGGTGTATAAAAAGTGTAGTTGCCGTTAATCGTATTGCCCTAATGCATTTAGAAAACGAAACGCCTTAATTTTCTTTCGCCGCCTTATTTTAAAAAGATATCGGAATTTCACAGTACTATTCCTACCTTTGGGCATTAACTACTATTATTTATGCAACTCAACGAGCCAAAAAAATTTGACAAACATATTTTTATTTGTACTAATCAGCGGGTGGGTTCCGACAGAAAAAGCTGCGGGGAAGAACATGGAATGGCTTTAGTAGCTGCCTTTAAAAAAAAGCTGAATGATTTAAAGCTTCCGCTGAAAATCCGGGCGCAGAAGTGTGGTTGCCTTGATGTATGTGATTACGGCCCTACCATAGCCATTTATCCGGAAGGGATTTTTTATGTGGGCGTGCAAGTTGGAGATGTAGATGAAATTATTGAGTCGCACCTCCTCCAGGATAAAATTGTAGAGCGCCTGCGTTTGCCTGTTGCTAAATACTAATGAGTGAATTATTTCCCATATCACCACACCTCAATAACGCTGAACTGCTGCAGCAAACAGTAGATCAGATCAAAAAAGACTTTGAACGGTTTCAACTGGAGGTGAATTTTATTGGGAATAACACACAACCCTACGAAGAATTATTTCGCGCTGTTTACCTCCACGTAGCCGGTTTGTTAGGGAAAGATTACCAGCGCTTACTAAATATACTCTACCGCATAGATCTTCCGGAACAGGTATTAAAAAAGAAATTACTTGAAAATAAGCCGGAAGATCTTGCATCACTTATTACAGAATTAATCATTAAAAGAGAACTACAAAAAGTTGTCATTAAAAATTATTACAAGCAACATGGAAACCAAAGTTAAGGTCAGGAAAGGAGAAGAAAAAGATATTGCTTCCGCCCTCGCTCTCGTAAAGGAATTAGCCCTGTATGAAAAGGCACCCGCCGAAGTAGAAGTAAGTGTTGAAGAAATGAGTAACTGGGGTTTTGGAAAGGATAAGATTTTTGACTTTTTTGTTGCTGAAGTAGCCGGCAAAACAGTTGGTATTGCCCTGTATTATTACAAATACTCTACCTGGAAAGGCAAATGCCTGTTTCTGGAAGATATTATAGTTACAGAAAAAATGCGCGGACAGGGTATTGGACATTTGTTATTTGAAGAAGTGGCCAAAGTAGCCCGGCAACAAGAAGTCAGGAGAATGGAGTGGCAGGTGCTGGACTGGAACCAACCTGCCATTAAATTCTACGAAAAATACAAGAGTCATTTCGATCCTGAATGGATCAACTGTAAACTAACTCCTGCCGAACTTCAACACTTTTAATAAAAACCGTGCCCTACTCCCTACTACATATCCGCTCAGCTCAGGCTAAGCATTATTTCAAAGCCGCAGGGCCGGCCCTTGTTTTTATACTTGTGGCTGCAGGAGCCTTGCTGTATTTCTGCTACGGCCTTTATAGCCATCCTGTTTATGCTATGTACTGCATGGCCTTCATTTACATAGCCTGCTGGAAATTTCATTTGCAACGGCGAGATAAATTATTTGTTTATACTCATCTCCCACGCCCCTACCTGGAATTATATAGCGAGTATTTTGTTTTTACACTTCCTTTAACCCTTCCATGCATAGTTACTGCGCAATGGTGGTGGTTTCCAGTATTCAGTGCCTTACTGTTACTCCTTCCATTGCAAAAAAAGTCCTTTACTCAGAAAGCTTACTTTAAAAATATTTCACGCCTTATTCCCGCTCCTCAATTCGAAATCATCAGTGGTTTCAGAAAATCATTTGGTAGCCTCATTTTACTTTACGCTATTGCCCTTGCTTTTTCCGGCATACAACTACTGCCCCTGTTCTTATTGTGGTTCCTGAGCATTATGATTGTTGGCTTTTACTCAGTGTGTGAACCTCTGAATCTGTTGCAATCCGGTAGCTACAGTAATTCCTCTACATTTCTCAGAAAAAAAGTAAGCTCACAACTTTTTATCTATTTTATTTGCTACCTGCCCATTATTCTCATTCATGCCTTTAGCCATCCCGAATGGTTTTGGGTAAGTATCTTATGGTTGCCTTCATTACTATGCCTGATAGCGTACAGCATTTTTTTAAAATACAGTTTGTATACTCCCGGAAAAATAATCAACAGCAATAACCCTTCTTTTATGTTAATAGCCTTCGTCAGCCTCATACCTTTCCTGTTGCCTGTAGGTATACTCAGCTGCTGGGACTACGCTGCAAAGGCCCGAAAAAATTTAAGCACGTATATTCATGATTGAAATAAACAATATCTGTTTCCGTTATTCGGAACAGGCGGTACTTAATAACCTGTCTGCACAATTTGCTGCCCCGGGTGTATACGGAATAGTGGGTTTAAACGGAGCCGGAAAAACTACTTTCTTTAATGTATTATCCGGTATGCTTAAGCCCCAGTCGGGTACCATTAGCTACGGGCAACAAGCAATAAACACCAAGCATACAGGCTATGTAGAAACAGCCAATTTCTTCTATCCTTACCTAACAGGCAAGGAATATTTAGACATTTTTCCTTGCACCAACACCCGGTTTCAATTAGAGCAACTCCAAACATTCATGCATCTTCCGCTCAATGACCTTATTGAAAACTACTCTACCGGCATGAAAAAGAAATTGGCCCTGCTGGCAATACTTAAACAGGAAAAAAATATTTATATATTAGATGAACCCTTTAACGGACTCGACCTCGAAACTAACAAGGTGCTGGAGCTGATTATTCAGGCGCTCAGAAAAAAAGGCAAAATAGTATTTGTCTCTTCCCATATACTGCAGCCCCTCCTGAGTGTTTGTGATGAAATCAGGCTGCTTGAAAAAGGCGTATTTAGTGAAGTATTTCAACCTGAAGATTATGCCGGCATGGAGGATAAATTATTTTCTTCCCTGCTTAAGCAGGCCGGCGCAATCATAGATGACTCCATCTAATTTTCTGCCACACTTTTCACCAACAAAAGTAATTTGTGCTTTAAGCAGGCTTTTGTTCAGAAATAGGAGCTGTTTTGGCTATGAATAATTATTGCATAAGTTTGCTATTTCTTTCCTATTTTTGTTATTATGAAAAGAACAATGGCCATATTGCTGATTTGTATCATTCTTTTCAATACTTCTTTTTTCTTACTTGTTAAAATTCAATGCTACCAGGCCTTTCATGAACTATATCAGGGCCTAAAAGAAGGCAAAATTAGCTACGAACTAAGCCAGATCGTAATTACACATCAGAAAGGAAATCAGCCCGATTGGCTGCACCAGGAGGAAATTAATCACGAAGGCACACAGTACGATATTATTAAAGCAGAAATAATAGATGACACAACTATTGTTTATCACTGCCTTAAAGATGTTAAAGAAACTACATTCTTAACCAATCAGCTTGCCTGGCAAAAAGGCATGGATACAAAAAAAGACGGGAACAATTGCCTGGATAACCTCATCAAACTCATCTCTGGTTTATATGCATTACCACAAAAATTTGTTTGGTGTTTTCATGCCTCCAGCTTAACACTTGGGCATGAATATGTTGATGATTACTGCTCTCCTGCCTTCGATACTTTAAATCCTCCACCTAAAAGAGCTTAATACCATTTCCTAAAACCTTTAATGGTTCAGAATATCAATTCTGAACCATTACTACGTTTACCAACCTTTTATTGGCAAGGTTCTTTAGTCCTTATTAAATGGGTCATTGCCCTTTGCCTGCAAACATTGGAGAAAATTTTGAGAATTCCTTGTAAAAACCAGCTCAGTATATAAAATACAATCGACTAAACTATATATTTTAATGAAAAAAATTACACTATTAATACTGGCTATTATCTGTTTTCGGGCATTAAGCGCTCAGGTAATAACAGTAGTTGATAATACCACCCGCCAACCCCTTCCTTTTGTTACGGTTTATTCAAAAAGCCCTCATTTGTCTGTCACTACCAATACCCTTGGAGAAGTTGATGCTACAGCTTTCAAATCTGCCGACAGCATCTTTTTCCGGTACATCGGCTATGAACCAAGAGCCTGTACTTTCCAACAGTTAACACTTTTGAAATTTAAAGTAGGGCTTACCGAAACCGATATTTCTTTAGGAGAAATTATAATCTCTGCTAATCGCTGGGAAGAAAACAAGATGGAAACACCCAATCGTATTGAGAAAATTAACATGAAAGAAGCCTCCTTCCGGAATCCTCAAACTGCTGCAGATCTGCTTGGAACAAGCGGCTATGCATATATTCAGAAAAGCCAGTTAGGAGGTGGTTCGCCCATGCTTCGCGGGTTTGCAACCAACCGCGTGATGCTGGTTGTTGATGGTGTTCGGATGAATAACGCTATTTTCAGATCAGGAAACCTTCAGAATGTTATTTCGCTTGATGCTGCCTCCCTGGAAAGTGCTGAAATACTCTTCGGCCCAGGAGCAGTGATGTACGGTAGTGACGCCATTGGAGGTGTAATGGATTTCAGAACCTTACAACCTAAACTGGCTGACAGTACCGGAAAAACAGTGGTTACAACTAATGCCTTCACTCGTTATTCATCTGCCAATACCGAAAAAACAGGCCATCTTGATGTTACCATTGGTTTCCGGAAATTCTCCTTTCTTACCAGCTTTAGTTATTCAGATTATAAGGACTTACGAACCGGATCTGTTGGAAATACCTATTTTCTACGTCCTTCCTATGTGGCCACCATAAATGGAAAAGATACCCTGTTAAAAAACGCTGATCCCGCTTTACAAATCGGATCTGGATTTAGTCAGTTAAATCTGCTGCATAAAATGAAGTTTAAACCTCATCACGCCTGGGATATAGACTATGGGTTTCATTACTCCACTACCTCAAACATACCTCGTTACGACAGGCTTACCTTAGATGCAGATGGTAATGGAGTACTGGATAATGCTGTTTGGTATTATGGCCCCCAAACATGGTTGATGAATCGTTTAGGACTGATTCATTCCAAACCCAACAAACTCTATCACCAGATGCGCATTGTTGCTGCTCTTCAAAAGTATAAAGAGAGTCGTCACGATAGAAAATTCAATTCTAATAAACTCCGGAACCAAACAGAATCTGTAACTGCATTTTCATTTAACCTGGATTTAGATAAAAAATTAACAGAAAGTATAGCCCTGTTTTATGGCGGGGAAGTGATTTTAAATGAAATAGGCTCAGTTGCGAATCGTGTTCATAAAGTAACCCAGGTGGAAGAGCCGGTTAATACCCGTTATCCCAATGGTTCTACCTGGCAGGCTTATGGAGCCTATGCCTGCGTAAAGTACAAAGTCAGTCAAAAAATTATTATTAATACAGGGCTTCGTTATAGTTATTATAAAATAAAAGCAGATTTTGATACCAGCCTCTTCCCTTTTCCTTTTGTTCGTGCTGAAAATAATAAAGCTGCCTTAAACGGGAGTTTGGGTTTTGTTTTTAGTCCCGATAAAACGTGGCAAATATACCTGAATAGTTCAACCGGATTTCGTGCACCCAATATTGATGATATTGGTAAAGTGTTCGAATCAGAACCAGGATCTGTTATAGTTCCTAACGCTAATTTAAAACCCGAATATGCCTATAATATAGAAGCAGGAACGGCCAAAACATTTGACAATATACTAAAGGCCGATATGGCCGTGTATTATACCTTACTCGACAAAGCACTTGTACGCCGGAACTTTCAGTACTTTGGAAAAGACAGCATAGTGTATGATGGGCAAATGAGTCAGGTGCAAGCCATACAAAATATTGCCAAAGCATACGTATATGGCATTCAGGCTGGGCTTGAAATTAATTTCGGTAAGGGAATTCGACTTAAAAGCAATATCAGCTATCAGTTTGGGGAAGAACAAAGCCAAGATAGTTTACTCTATTACCCTAAATCGCACCTGCCTCCTATGTTCGGTAATACCCATTTGATTTATCAGGTGAAGAACTTCAAATTTGATCTTTATGCAGATTATAATGCTAAACTGGATTACAAGGATCTGGCTCTATCCGAAAGAAATGATGCTGCCATTTATGCAAAAAATAGCCAGGGACTCCCTATGGTACCAGCCTGGCACACTTTAAATTTTAAAACAGCCTGGTACATGAACAAATATCTTTCACTCAACTTTGGAATTGAAAATATTACTGATCAACTCTACCGGACTTATGCTTCAGGAATAAGTGGAGCGGGAAGAAATTTGCTTCTATCGGTAAAAATAAAATGCTGATCTTATTCTTTTTGTCTTGAACTAACGCAAGTGTAGTATTGCCACTTCATTTGAAAAAAGCCCATCCTAATGCTGTTTGGCCGTTCACCTGGATTTTGGCAAACCCTCCGCACCTCTTTCTTTTTATAATAACCTACAACTTCTCTTATAAGTGATTTTAAGGTGTTCGGCCTGCCTGCTCTACTTCTGCCTGTGAAACAGCAGCACATCTGTGTAAAATTAGAAGTTCTTCCGCTAGGTATCAGTAAGGCTAGCTAAGGATTACAATTTATCGTTAAATATTTATTGTTTATCAATACTTTTTTATTACTTTTGCGTATCACCTAATAAACAAAACACAATGACAGCTAGATCAAACCATTTCGTTTTTATACTCATACATGTTGTTGCCTGGATTATTTTTGTGGGTTTATGCATTGAGGCCGGAGGCTTACTCGTGAATTTCTTTTTTAGTTGGTATAAACCAGCATTTGTTCCTAACCTTTATCAAAAACTGGACTTGACAGAATTATACAGAACCAACCCATTTAACTTTTATGGAGCCTACAGCTTTATACTCGGCATTTCTGTTTTAAAGGCCTACTTGTTTTATATAGTGATCATGTTAATGCATAAAATGGACTTAACAAAACCATTCAGCGCTTTTGTTGCCAGTCAAATCTCTCAAATTAGTTATTATACCCTTTCAATCGGGCTGTTAAGTTACATGGCCACCAATTACGCCCGAAGACTCGTGCAGCGAGGCTTAATTACAGACAGCCTGAATGAATTTTGGGCCGATAGTCAGGCTTTTATTCTAATGGGAGCCGTAATTTATATTATTGCAACTATTTTCAAAAAAGGAGTAGAAATTCAAAACGAAAACGATTTAACTGTTTAAGCAATGGCGATAGTAGTAAATCTTGATGTTGTTATGGCTAAACGAAAAATTTCGCTCAATGAACTTTCCGCTAAAGTAGGCTTAACCTTATCAAACCTATCCATATTAAAAACAGGAAAAGCAAAGGCAATCAGATTCAGTACCTTAGAAGCGATTTGCACAGCGCTGCAATGCCAGCCTGGCGACATTTTGGAGTTTGTCAACGATGAATCATAGAGATCAGGCGCAGGTTATACAGGATAATTCATCTTTCAAAACCTCTTTGATAATGAGCCTTACTCAACCTCCTGAAGAGGGTTGCTTCCGAATCAAAAGCTGAAAAATTTTAATAGTTCTTGTCGTATTTAAGCCTAAACTTCGCATGAACAGTGATGAAAAATTGCTAACTTAGTATTTATATGATTAGCAAAAAGTCCTTCTCTCTGTTTTTTATTCTCATTTTTTTATTCAGTTCGTTTTCATTTACTCGTACTTCTTACAATTGTCATGATGTTGTTAATGCGCTTATCAAAAAAATTAATGATGTACAGCGGCTTAAATATGATTTAAAAATTGTTGAAAGAACCAAAGGTGTTTATAACCATTTTTCTTCTTCCGTAAAACTAAACCGCATACCCCGCAAATTGTACCTGTACACTTCGGGTATAGAAGTATTATGGGTGGAAGGAGCCAACAAAGGTAACGCCCTGGTAAAACCCAATTCCTTCCCCTTCTTTAATCTTAATCTTGACCCTAATGGCTCATTGATGCGGGATGGGCAACACCATACCATTAACGAAATGGGCTTTGATTATTTTGGAAGTATAGTAGAACATATTGCTAAATCACATGCACTTGATTTTGACCGCGTGTTTAAATTGGAGGGGGAAGAAACTATAAATAACAGAAGTTGTTATAAAGTGATTATTAATGCAGAGGATTTTAAGTTCACCAACTACACCGTTCAAAAAAATGAAAACCTCATAAGCATTGCCAGAAAATTATTTGTAAGTGAGTACATGATTCTGGAACATAATCTGGAGAAAACAGATGATTATACAGATGTTAAAGCCGGGCAAGTGATTCAGGTACCAACGGCTTATGCCAGACATGTTGTGGTTTATGTAGACAAGCAATACTTCCTGCCTATAAGTGTTAAAATAAATGACGATAAGGGGCTCTATGAGCAATACGACTACTTTTTTCTACAGGTAAACCCTAGGTTTGAAGATGCCGAATTTACCCGGGAATATAAATCTTATGGTTTTTAAATTGGCTGCAGCTTTAGGTAGTTATTTCATCCTCCAATGCGTTAAAGAATTTGTATTCCATAAAGCCATAACTATCCATGCTTCTTACTTTAATTTTTCCGCCATATTTTTTCTTCCATTTATGCAACAGGCTCTTCCACAAGAAGCCTTTAGTAATATATGCTTCTATATAAGGATGTACACATAACAAAACATCTTTCTGGTTTTGTTCTTTAATGATGTAACGCAATGTATTTTCTATTTGCTCTACAAACAACACGCTGGGTTGTACCTTTCCTGTTCCTGCACAGCTGGGACAAACTTCCTGTACATCTACATTCATTTCGGGGCGTACCCGTTGGCGGGTAATTTGCACAAGGCCAAATTTACTGGGTGGAAGTATATTATGTTTGGCACGATCAGATTTCATTTCCTCTTTCAGGCGGTCAAACAGCAATTTGCGGTTGTCCTGATTGTGCATATCAATAAAATCCACTACAATAATTCCACCCATATCACGAAGACGAAGCTGTCGAGCCACTTCTGCTGCGGCTTCCAGGTTTACTTCAAAGGCATTTGTTTCCTGGCTGTTATCGCTTTTTGCCCGGTTTCCACTATTTACATCAAATACATGCAGTGCCTCTGTATGTTCTATAATCAGGTAAGCACCACTTCTCATATTTACCGTTTTCCCGAACAAACTTTTTATTTGCCGGTCAATTCCGAAATGATCAAATATCGGAACCTTACCTGTATAGAGTTTAACAATGTCTACTTTATTGGGGGCAATACTTTTGAGGTAAGATTTAATTTCCTCAAACATGGCCAGGTCGTTGACATGGATGTGGTTAAATTTTTCATTTAACAAATCCCGTAAAATCGCATTAGTGCGGTCTACTTCACCTAAAACCCTTACAGGGGGCTGAGCACTTTGAAGGGCTTTAAAACACTCGTCCCACTTCTTCACCAAATCATTGAGGTCACTTTCAATATCACTAACTGTTTTACCTTCTGCCACAGTACGAACAATCACACCAAAATTTTTAGGTTTTATATTCGTCATCAATTCCTTCAGCCGCAGTTTTTCTTCGTGATTGCGTATTTTCTGAGAAACCGATACTTTATCTGAAAAGGGAATAAGTACGATATAACGTCCGGCAATAGAAATTTCAGAAGTAATCCGCGGTCCTTTAGATGAAATAGGTTCTTTAGCTACCTGCACCAAAATGTGCTGTCCGCTTTGTACCACATTTCCTATTTTTCCATCTTTAGGTATATCGGCCTCATTTTTAAAATACATGAGGTTAGATACGTTTTGCTTACCATTTTGAGTATGGTTAGTAAACTTAATCATGGAAGCAGCCTGAGGGCCAAGGTCTAAATAATGCAAAAAAGCATCTTTGTCGTATCCAACATCCACAAAAGCCGCGTTGAGCCCAGTCATCACCTTTTTCACTTTTCCAAGGTAGATGTCTCCAACTGCAAAACGGGTATTGTTGCGCTCTTTATGTAACTCTATTAAACGTTTTTCATTGAGCAAAGCAATTACCGATTCACCATTGGGAGTGGAATTTATAATCAGTTCGTAATTCACGGAATAGCTATATAATTAATTAAATAATACCAATAACAACATACTGCCATAACACATTTGCCTGAGTTTCGCAATAATACAAAGCCGCCTGGCTCATGGATGATTAAATAGTAAGGTAAGCGCTCTTGTGTTTGATTTGATGAAAACCAAAACAAACAAGAAGGAAAATTACTTTCCCTTCTTGTTCAGACAAAAATGAAAATTGAAACTTTAGTTAATCTGGGCTAACTATTTTTTCTTTTTATGACGGTTTTTTCTAAGGCGCTTTTTGCGTTTATGAGTCGCCATTTTATGTCTTTTTCTTTTCTTTCCGCTTGGCATAAGTGCTTATATTAAGGTTAATATTGTGAGGTTATGCTTAAAGTTCAACACCTTTACCTTAAAAGTGCGCGTTTTTAATATAACCTCTTATGAATTAGTTTTAAGTTTATTAATGTAATTCCTTACTTCATTCTTTGTTAGCGAATCTTTAGACAGGCTAACAAATTTCTCCAGAGATTCAATCGTCTTTGGCTTATCCCCATTTTTCTCAAAGGCATCTGCCAGATAAAGGTAAGCTTCTAAATAATCCGGCTTCAGTCTGATAACTTTCTGGTACCGCTGTATAGCTTTTAGCCATTGACCAGACTTGGAAGAGAACAGGGCAAAAGTGAGTTGCAGATTTACATTATTAGAGTCTGTTTTCTCAATTTCCCTTAGCATTCCTATACCTTTCATCGGGTCTGCCGTTCCGTCCACATAACAGGCAGCCAGGTTTATTTTAGCATCTGTATTTGCAGGGTCTATCGCCAGGCCTTTTGAAAAACAGTTAATCGCCGACTGATAGAGCGCGGGCGCTCTATCGGCTGTAACAAAGCGTACAGCATAAAAATACCTTTCGCCAGCCTTAAACCATGCCGGAGCCGTATTTAACTGCATTGCTTTTTTCTCGGTATAGTACGAGGCAATATCGGGCTGATTCATTCTGTCCCAATAAAATACCAACGAGTCGATAGCCATTACATTACCTTCCTGAGACTCCATTTCCTTGGTAAGGCTGGTGAGTCGCTGTTTAAGTGGAGCTGGTAAAGCCTGCATTCTGACGGCAATGAGCGTATTAAAATCAGTAACACTGGTTTCAACAGGCTTATTTACCAACTCTTCTGCCTTTTTTAATGGTTTCTTATTTGCAAAAAATAAAAGAACGAATAAAACAATAGCGCCAGTTATAATTCCTATTTGAATCCTATTAACGCTTTTCATGCACTTGATTATTCATCACTCGCTACCTTTACATTTTTCTTTACTTTTTCTGCAAATGTTTTTGCAGGTTTAAATGCAGGTATAAAGTGTGCCGGAATAATTACGGTTGTATTTTTTGAAATATTACGTCCTGTTTTTTCAGCACGTTTTTTTACTACAAAGGTACCGAAACCCCGAAGGTAAATATTTTTTCCATCGGCCATGTTGTTTCTCACAACCCTCATAAAAGATTCAACAGCGGTTTGCACAACCAGTTTTTCAATCCCTGTTTTCTCTGAAATCTCGTTAATAATATCAGCTTTTGTCATGGTTCTATAATCGATTTAGGATCAATAATTTGAATTTTTCGTCTTCAAAATAGGGCGCAAAGATACTACTTATACTTAATACACCAAATAATTACCTAAAATTATTATTGTCAGCAATATAGACAAAGACCGGGGAATATCAAAACATCTTTTTCCGTCAACGGGAGCGCTTTTCTCTTATATAAGCTTAATTTCGCTACCATATTCTTAGTAGTATTACTGTGGAAAAATCTGCATTTTCAGAAATATTAGTGCCCTGGTACAGGAAAAATAAGCGTGATTTACCCTGGAGAAACACCAAAAACCCCTATAAAATATGGATTTCTGAAATTATCTTGCAGCAAACCCGGGTAGAACAGGGACTTAATTATTATTACCGGTTTATAGAACATTTTCCGGCAATTACTGACTTGGCTCAGGCCAGTACCGATCAGGTGCTTAAACTGTGGCAGGGATTAGGGTATTATTCCCGGGCACGTAACCTCCATACAACAGCCAGGCATATTTGCAAGGAATTAAACGGGCAATTTCCCGCCTCCTACACCGAAATACATAAACTCAAGGGTGTTGGCTCTTATACTGCTGCAGCCATTGCGTCATTTTGTTACAATGAACCTTACGCTGTTGTAGATGGTAACGTATACCGGGTACTGTCCCGAATTTTTGGGATTTCAAGCCCTATAGATACCACTTCCGGTAAAAAAGAATTCGCCCTTCTTGCACAAAATTTAATGAATATTAAAGCTCCCGCTACCCATAACCAGGCCATTATGGAGTTTGGAGCTATACAATGCCTGCCTCGTAATCCCAATTGCGAAACCTGCCCTTTCCAGGGTCATTGTTTTGCTTTCAGGAACCAGAAAATCTCCACTTTTCCGGTAAAAGAGAAAAAAACTAAAAGCAGCAATTTATATTTCGAATACTTAGTCTTGCTCTATAAAAATCAAACCTATATCCATAAAAGAACTGAAAAAAATATCTGGCAGGGCCTATATGAGTTTCCGCTCATTGAGCAACAGCGTGCGATCAACGAAGCCGCTTTTATGAAACAGCTGAAACAACTGCCCTGGTTAGCAAGCAGCCATCCACTGCATTTAACATCGGTAAGCCCGCCTGTTAAACATGTTTTATCACACCGCAGCATTTATGCCCGTTTCTGGTTGTTTAACCTGAAAACAAAAATTAAAACAACAAATTATGAGCTGGTACCTCAGGATGAATTGCAAAACTACGCCTGGCCCCGTTTAATTGACAGGTATTTGGAAACTGCACCCTGGCTGCAAACAGATTAATTTAATTACCTGCGTTTAAAACTTGTCTATGTTTTTTAAAACATCGCCCTAAAACCTTAGTACCTTTGTGTAAATCATTGCCCGAACCAAGCCCTTATGAAGGATCATGTATTTTACGCACATGAATTACAACCTGGTACTTTAACCCCGGTTCTGCGTGATTTACAGGTAAGTGTCTGGCCCTTTTTTGTTCTCTTTTTGTCGCTCGTGCTTTTGGTTTACCTACGCACTATTTCTACCCGGCATTTTTTCCAGGTTATCAAATCTTTTTTTAGCCTCGGTTATACGCACCAGCTTATTCGGGAAGAATACCGCTTAAATAAAGGTTCTTCACTGGCATTAATGTGTATAGCTATTTGTTCGGCCTCATTATTTATTACCAAAGCCAACGGAATCTATGGAGCTTTTATGTACAAACTACCTTCATTCCTTCAGTTTCTGGTTTTTATCCTCATTATTATTCTTGTTTATCTGTTCAAGATATTGATTAATCATTTAGTTGCTTTCATCAGCAATCAAAGTCAGGAATTAAACGAGTATTTTTTTAATGTGGTACTTATGAATAAAGCTACCGGTTTTTGCTTATTTCCCCTGGTTATTGGATTATATTATACAGATATAAACGTTAACTACTTATTTTTAGCCGGAATTGCAGTAACCCTTTTCTTTTATTTCATGCGTGTTTATAGGGGCGCCGTAATAGGTCGTGGGCAAAAGGGGGTTTCTATTTTTCATTTATTTTTATACCTTTGCGTGCTGGAATTGCTTCCATTTATCGTTTTTGTTAAAATACTCATAGGCCGGATTTAAGGGTTCGGCTATCAAGTTAAATTAATATTGGTCTTAAAAGATGGCTGTAAAAAACAAAAATAAAAACGCCCAGGCTGCAGATGAAAAAAAGGCAGCCAAAAAATCAGGTATCATTAAGACAGACAGGAAAAAAGAAGAAGGAAAAAAAACCGTTTCTTCTGAAAACTCTGTAAAACCAATAAAATCTGGCGTTAAGGAGTCGGGCAAATCCCCTGCTGTTAAAGCAGAAGAAGCTGCTCCATCCGCCAAACCCACCGAACCCACCAAAGCAAAAACAGCAGCTGCAGCTGGTCCAGTATACGTTGAAGCCGACAAAGGGGGGCCAAAAAATAAAGTCAGAACCATCTTAATCTCACAACCTAAGCCCGAATCGGAGAAGTCTCCTTATGTAGACCTGGCGCGTAAGCATAATCTTAAAATCGATTTCAGGCAGTTTATTCAGGTAGAAGGGGTTCCTGCCCGCGATTTCCGGCAGGAAAAGGTAAATCTTACAGAACATAATGCCATTATTCTCACCAGTAGAATTGCCATTGATCATTATTTCAGAATGTGTAATGAAATGCGTTACACCGTTCCTGAAACCACCAAATATTTCTGTTTATCCGAATCAATTGCTTATTACCTGCAGAAATATGTGCAGTACCGCAAGCGTAAGATTTTTTTCGGACATCAAACCATTGCCGATCTGGTAGACGTTATCAAAAAGCACAAGGAAGAAAAATTCCTTCTACCCGTTTCCGATGTTCACCGGGAACAAATTGTTGATTTACTGGACGATCTTGGCATCCAATACACCAAAGCAACTTTCTACCGTACCGTTAGTGCAGACTTAAGTGATTTTAAAGGGAAATTAGATTACGATGTAATGGTGTTTTTTACCCCGGCCGGTATACAATCTTTATTTAAAAATTTTCCCAATTTTAAACAGGGTGATATACGCATAGGAGCCTTTGGTGCAGCTACTGCCAAAGCGGTTAAGGAACACGGACTGAGGCTGGATATTGCCGCCCCTACCCAGCAGTCTCCCTCCATGACTATGGCCATTGACAACTATGTAAAAGATGTTAATAAGCGCTAAGCAATACTTGCATCATTTTACTGGCAAACTACAAATCAAGCACCTTTGTAGCCTTACACTCTACAGCACCTGTTTGTAATGGCTACCTTTAACAAAACCGAACGCTTATGCAGTAAAAAGGAAATAGATTCCCTTTTCACCTCAAAGCTTCAGAAGGTACAGGCTCCGCTTAAAATTATCTGGAACAAATTACCAATGGCCTCTACCTATCCGGCTCAGGTAATTATTGTGGTTCCGAAGCGTTTGTTTAAAAAAGCTGTACACCGAAACAGGATTAAAAGACAAATACGAGAATGTTACCGCCTGCAAAAAGATAGTTTTTACGAACACCTGTTAAAAGAAGGGATTGGCGTAAACCTGGCACTAATATACTTTGCTCCTGAATTTTATAAAACCCATGAAATCATGCACAGCCTGCAAACTCTTTTACAGAAGGTAAAATAAGCGGACAGACATTAATTGTTTTTGCCTATAAAAGTGTAAATTAGTTTAAGAAAATGCTTTGCGTGCGTTTAATTCCTGAATTTTATCAGTTATTGGGCAACCTGTTACGAACAACAATATTACATTATGAAGAAAAAATTAAAACTTAGTTTAATAGCACTGGCTCTGGCCGGAACTTGTGTACTCACCTATAGTTTTACTGAAGACTATTTTGAAGTTTCGAAAAATCTGGATGTTTTCGCTACACTTTTTCGTGAGCTAAATATCTACTATGTAGACGAAACCAAACCCGGAGAGCTCATGAAAAATGGCATCGATGCCATGCTGGAGTCTCTTGACCCCTATACTAATTACATTCCTGAATCAGATATCGAAGATTACCGTTTTATGACTACCGGTCAATACGGAGGAATAGGGGCTACCGTAAGGGAAATAAACGGAAAGATTGTCATTACCGAACCTTATGAGGGAACTCCGGCACAAAAATCGGGCTTAAAAGCGGGGGATGTTTTACTGGAGGTGGGAGGCACAAAAATCACCGGTAAGAATTCGGATGACATCAGTAAATTACTAAAAGGCCAGCCGGGATCGCAGGTAAAAATGATTGTAGAACGGCCCGGAGAAAATAAGCCTATGGAGTTAACCTTAGTGAGGGAAGAAATTAAACTGAAAGACGTTCCCTACTCAGGCATGCTTAACAAAGAAATTGGTTATATTAAGCTGGTAGGTTTTACTAAAGACGCAGCAAAAGAAGTAAAAGACGCTTATACCAAATTAAAAACTGAAAACAAGTGCAAATCATTGATACTTGATTTGCGCGGAAACCCCGGAGGGCTTTTGCTGCAGGCGGTGGATATTGTAAATATTTTCATTGATAAGGGACAGGAAGTAGTAGTTACCAAAGGCCGAATTAAAGAATGGGAACAAACCCTGAAAGCCGTAAACAATCCTTTAGACACACAAATACCACTGGTGGTACTGGTAGACCGCAACTCGGCATCTGCATCGGAGGTAGTTTCTGGTGCTCTACAGGATTTAGACAGAGCTGTAATAATAGGGCAACGTACTTATGGAAAAGGGCTTGTGCAACAAACAAGGCCCCTCACCTACAATGCCCAGTTTAAAGTAACGGTAGCCAAGTATTATATACCCAGTGGCCGCTGTATCCAGGCGCTCGACTACTCTAACCGTAATGAAGACGGTGTGGTTGAAAAAGTAGCTGACTCACTTATTACCGCCTTTAAAACAAAAGGCGGCCGTATTGTATATGACGGCGCAGGTGTATTACCCGATATTATTACTGAATCTGAATTATACAGCAACATTGAAATGTCACTTTTAAGCAAGAACCATATATTTGAATATGCTACGCTGTACACTATAAAACATCCTAAATTAGAACAAAGCCCGGCTGATTTTAGCCTGACAGACAAAGAGTATGCAGACTTTGTTGCGTACTTGAAAAACAAAGACTATTCATATACCACACACAGTGAAAGAGACCTGGAAAACCTTAAAAAAAGCACTATTGATGAAAAATATTATGAAGACATTGTGCAACAGTTTGAAGCGCTGAAAGCCCGGATTGAGGAAGACAAAAAGGGTGACCTCATCCGGTTCAAAACACAAATTAAAGAAGTGCTGGAAGATGAAATTATTTCCAGGTATTATTACCAGAGTGGCAGATTGGAAGCCGGGTTAAAATACGACAAAGAGGTGCAAGAGGCTATAAAATTGTTTAATAATGAGTCAGGATTAAAATCCATTCTAACCACTATTAATAAACCTACCAAACCCTTTAATGCAAATAAGAAGTTTTAGGCAGGCATTACCAGTTATAGAAGAAGGCAGACTAATATGTTGATCATGAAAACCGGATTGTTTTTTGGATCTTTTAACCCTATTCATGTAGGGCATTTGGTATTGGCTAATTATATGGCAGAGTTTACCGATCTCAAAGAGATATGGTTTGTAGTTTCTCCTCAAAATCCACATAAAGAAAAAAGTTCGCTACTGGCCGCACATCAACGCTTACACATGGTAAACCTGGCTATTGCCGGTTTTCCAAAATTCAAATCCAGTAATATTGAATTTTCACTTTCCCAACCTTCTTATACTGTAAATACACTGGCACACTTAAAAGAGAAATATCCGCGCAGGCAATTCTCACTCATACTGGGGGCAGACAACCTGACTACCTTTCATAAATGGAAAAACAGCGAACAAATCATACAAAGACATCAACTCTACATATACCCAAGGCCTGGTGTTAATATTGACAAATATATGCAGAATCCTCAGGTAGTTATTACTTCAGCCCCACAGATGGACATTTCGTCTACCTTTATCAGACAAGCTATTAAAGACAAAAAAAACGTTTGTAATTTTATGACACAGACAGTCTGGCAATACATTCAGGAAATGCACTTCTACGAGAAATAAAAAATATTTCGACGACTGTACTCCATCTATTTTTGTCTTTTTTTCAAGAATCATTAAATTTGATAGAAACAAAAAAAAATTGCCAAAATGGAGAAGCAAATCAAGGAAATCAGAAAACAACTAATCGCTCAGATAAAACAAGCTGAGAAGTTGTTGAAACAACTGGAAAGCCTAAAAGGTAATGCAAAATCCGGTGCCGATAATAAAAAGAAAAAAAGAAAACCGAGACTGGAAACACCCAGCGGGATGTGGAATGACTTTATTTTCGACACCTTTAAAAAAACCGGCAAACTACACACGGCATCACAAATGGTTGATTTGGCTCGTGCAAAATTAAACGTAAAAAAATTAGAAAAAGATCAATTGAGGTTGGGTATTGCCAGGGTTCTTTCCCGCCATGAAAGCCGGTCGGGAAGGCTTAAGCTCTATACTCCACAGGGTAAACGCCCCTCCTATTACGGTTTATCCGATTGGTTTGATGGTAAAGGTAAAATAAAACCGGCATACGCTAAAAAACTCGCCTGATTTCCGGCACTTCGCCACAGCCTGATTCGCTGAGCTTACTCCTGGCGAGTAATTTATATCAATTTTTGCAATTTCATTTTATACCCTGGTTGGCATAAGGTCTGGCCGGGGCTTTTTTTGTTTTGGGGTTTATTGTATTTTTGTTGCCCAAAAGTTTAGTTATGGAAAAAAGAACAAAGATCGCAGACCTCCTAAGAATGGAACCAGCTTCGCAAGAAGTAACTGTAAAAGGATGGGTTCGCACCTTTAGAAATAATCAGTTTATTGCCATCAACGATGGCTCTACCATACATAATATCCAGGCTGTTGTTAATTTCTCCCAAACACCGGAAACAACGCTTAAACGCATTACTCCGGGAGCCTGTTTAAGGGTAAGCGGAATTTTAATTCCTTCACAGGGTAAGGGGCAAAAAATGGAAATAGCTGTTACTGTAGTTGAAATATATGGAGATGCCGAATCAGACGTAACAAAAGCCAATGCCTATCCCTTACAACCCAAAGCACATTCCCTTGAGTTTTTGAGGGAAATTGCTCACCTGCGCTTTCGCACCAACACCTTTGGGGCTGTTTTCAGGGTAAGGCATACCCTTGCTTATGCTATTCATAAATTTTTTCACGACAAGGGGTTTGTGTATATGCACACCCCTATTATCACCGCCAGCGATGCTGAAGGTGCAGGTGAAATGTTCAGGGTAACTACCTTAGATCTGAACAAACTGCCCCGGACTGAAGAAGGAAACATAGACTTTAAAGAAGATTTTTTCGGCAAATCTACCAACCTCACGGTATCTGGCCAATTGGAAGGGGAACTGGCGGCGATGGCTTTTAGTGAGATCTATACTTTTGGCCCAACCTTCAGGGCCGAAAACTCTAATACCACCAGGCATTTAGCCGAGTTCTGGATGATTGAACCTGAAATGGCTTTTTATGAACTGCAGGATAATATGGATCTGGCAGAGGAATTATTACAATACGTCATTCGTTTCGCACTTGAAAAAAATAAAGACGACATTGAGTTTTTGAACCAGCGTTTATTGGATGAAGAAAAACAAAAACCAATGAATGAGAGAAGTGAAATGAGCTTACTGGAAAAATTAAACTTTTGTATTGAAAATAAATTTGAACGCATTAGCTATACCCAGGCTATAGATATTCTAAAAGACAGTAACCACAATAAAAAGAAAAAATTTCAATACCTGATTGATAAATGGGGGCTTGATTTACAAAGTGAGCACGAACGCTACCTGGTGGAGAAACATTTTAAGAAGCCCGTTATACTTACCGACTACCCCAAGGAAATTAAAGCCTTTTACATGAGGCAGAATGAAGATGGAAAAACAGTACGGGCTATGGATATACTGTTTCCGGGTATCGGAGAAATTGTTGGGGGTTCGCAAAGGGAAGAGCGTTTGGACTTATTAGTAAACCGCATGAAAGAAATGCATATACCCGTTGATGAACTGAGTTGGTATTTAGACACCAGACGTTTTGGTGCTTGCCCTCATGCCGGCTTTGGACTGGGTTTTGAGCGCCTGGTATTATTCGTAACCGGCATGACTAATATCAGGGATGTTATTGCCTTCCCAAGAACGCCTAAAAATGCGGAGTTTTAGAGGTATAGAGGAATTTATTTTATACCAAACTTCACATATACGCTTGCCCTGATGGTTATCTTTTTGAATTGTATTTCCTCGGTTTTACCAGAACTGAAAAGCTTATCTTCATTGATAACTTTTGCCCTGCCACCTTTGTTTTTATAGTCATATTCATCATCATCCCTCACGGCACTTTCTCGCACTACCAACGCTTTTCCACATTGCTCTCCAATTGCTTCCAACAAATAATCGGCTTTGTTTTTAGCGGCCTTTATGGCTTTTATTTTTACCACTTTCCGTAAACTGTCTATTTTTGAGTGATTGGAATAGGCTATATATGCATCATCCACCTTTATGCTATCAAGTATTGAAAAAACCTCTGCTGTTTTTTCTGCGTTGGATAATTTAAGGGCATATTCTTTTTTAGTAACAACTTCATTTGTCAGCCAACGTACCCGGATAAAATCAGCATGTACATCGGACAGTGAGAAATCTTTTAAATTCACTCCTATTGTCTTCAGCTTATCCTTTAGTTTTTGTTGCTGATGTTCCACCGAAATTTTTTCCCTCCCTTCACTTCTTTCTTTTAAGGTGATTCGTACCACTATTTCATCAGGCACCACTGAGAGTTCTGCAATTCCCTCCACTTCAATAAATGGCTTTTCCTGCTTTTCGGTTTTTTCAGTATTTACCTGTGCCTGGCTTGCAACTGTTAATAAGAGCAATAATGCCCTGGTTGATGTTTTTTTCAGGAATTGAGATAGCATAGTTATTGGTTTTCAGGCGGAAAGTTAAGGGATTTTTTTAACTATGATACTGCTGAAACAGTTACAAATACCGCTTGTAGCCTGTAAAAGTCCCGAAAGCCCGCGCAGAAAAGGGAGCTAGTGCCCGGTTTTAAAAAAATTTTTGAAAACGCAAAAAATGCTTATATTTGCGCTTCCTAATATGGTAGATGTAGCTCAGTTGGTTAGAGCACCAGATTGTGGTTCTGGGGGTCGTCGGTTCGAACCCGATCTTCTACCCCAAAAAGCTGCCTGAATTGGCGGCTTTTTGCTTTTTCTCCCTGATTTAATCATCAAAAATTGTTGCTTTCTCTAAGTGTGGATCCCTTGCATGCAATCATCCTTCCCCCTTAGTCTTTTGCAAGAACTTCTTTATTTATTTGATAATTCTATGGGTGGGTTAAGATACCTTATCGGGCTCTAATACCCTGAATTTAACGCTTTCCACGCTTTGTTTTTTACGTTGGAGAATGGTTATTTCATACCCGGAAAAATTTCTCCTTTCGTTCACCGCCGGGATCCTTCCAAACACAGAGTTTACCAGGCCGGAAATGGTATCATAGCTTACATCTTCAGGAAGGGCAATAGGCAAAGATTCATTCACATCTGAAACATTAGCATGTGCCTTGATGATGTATTCGTTTTCTCCCTTTCTTTCTACATTAGGCTTTTCTTCATCGTGTTCATCCTGGATTTCTCCTACCAGCTCTTCAATAATATCTTCCATGGTAATAATACCCGCTGTTGCTCCAAACTCATTGGTAACTATGGCAATCTGAATATGCAACTTTTGAAAGTCCCGCAGCAATTCATTAATTTTCATGTTCTCAGGCACAAAATGTGCCGGGCGCATAATGTCCTTAATTCCGGTAAATTTATTTTCTATCACCGCGCGCAGCAGATCTTTGGAGTGTACCATACCAATTATGTTATCTATATTGGTATGATAAACCGGCAAACGCGAGAAACCCTCTTCTGTAATTTGTTTTATAATTTCTTTCGAATCTAAATCTGCATTCAGGGAACTCACCCGGTTTTGCGGAACCATAATTTGTTTTACAATCCGGTCATCGAAGTCGAACACATTTTGTATCAATTCATTTTCAGAGGGCTTAATGGCTCCTCCCTCTTCACTCTCTGTAAGTATAAGCCTCAGCTCTTCCTCTGTATGCACTTCATCTTCGCCCCCACCTTTTATCCCCATGATGCGCAAAAGGAAATTAGATAATTTGTTTAGGAACCAGATAAAGGGTTTTAACACAAAATAAAATATACGCATGGGCCAGGCAATAAACAAAGCTGTTTCAGTAGAATACTGAATGGCCAGCATTTTAGGTGCTTGTTCGCCAAAGGTGATATGGGCAATGGTAATGCAGGCAAAACCTACCGGAACTGCAATACGATGCGCTGTGTCTTCAGCAATGCTCACATTGAAGAAATGAAAAAACTTCATCATCAGCTCAGCCACTACATCCTCGCCTACCCAGCCCAATCCCAGACTGGCCAAGGTAATTCCCAGCTGCGTGGCAGATAAGTACGCATCTAAATGGTCTAGTATATGTTTTGTTATTTTTGCCCGACCACTTCCCTTATTAGCAAGTATGTCTATTTGAGAAGCCCTTACTTTAACAATTGCAAACTCTGCGGCTACAAAAAAACCATTTAACAATACCAATAAAATGGTGAAAAACAGTTGAAATCCCATAGTTAATATCCTACAAATGTAATAAACCTTAAGAAAAGCCCTAATACCTTGTTGAAAAAACTAATAAAAACACTGGCTGTTAACTGTTTATACAATTATTAGAGGTAGAGATTGATGCCCAAACGAGGTTCTTTTCAGAAACGGGGGCTGTTGTTTAGCTGTTTTTCAGCTGCCCTTCCAGTGCCTCAATAATGAGGTCGCGTTTACTCATCTCGAGGTGAAGTCTGGAAATCTCATTCTTCAGTTCGCTTATTTCAGCTTTATACTTTATTTCGTCACTGCTCCAGATATTGACATTATAATACGGCTCATCTAATTGCGCAACACTGTCTTTTTTTCTGCTCTCTTCTCTAAAAAAACTGTAAAGCGGTATTCTCATCTCTTTCGAAATCAATTCAAGAGTCCGCACTTCCAGTTCTTCTGTTTCCAATGCAGCATCTAACTGTTGTTCGGTAAGACCAAGCCTCATGGACAGGTTTTCGTAACTGGTGTTTTGTACTGCCAGCAGTTGAAGTATTTTTTCCTTTAAACTCATGACAATCGGGGTGTGTGGCCGGATGAGTGCCAATATAAATTTTCTAATTAAAATCTTTATTGAAACGTCTCCTGGTAAATATAGAAAAATATATTTCTGCCAGAAAGAATTCTGTCTCTTTTTTATAATGTATTTTTTTGTCTGTATATAGATTATTACCGGCGCAAGAGAAGATGTAAGTGGATTTAAACTGCCATTATTTAACAGATCCCATCAGTTTCTTAATAAGTGGGGAAATGATTAACAGCAACAGCCCGGCGAGCAGGGCATAAATACCCAACTGCTGGTAACCTTTGGTATATACCTGTAATTTTTCGAGGTTGCTGGCATTGGAAGATGCCTCAGCAATATTAGCCCCTAATATACCTGCAAAATACTGTCCGTAAGCACTTGCTAAAAACCACATGCCCATAATTACTGCCTGGGTTCTTTGGGGAGAGAGCTTGGTCATGGCCGACATACCGATGGGTGATAAACAAAGCTCACCAAAAGTAATGATAAACCATCCGAAAGTGAAAATACCCAGAGAGGTGATGCCATTTTCATCAGCAAAAAACCGGGTGAAATAAAAAATATAAAACCCGCCGAATAGAAACAAAAAACCAAGTCCGAACTTAACAATGGTGTTGGGTTCTTTGTTCAACCTGCTGAGCCATAACCAAAGCAGTCCCAGGGGGGCTGCAAAAGCAATCACAAATAAGGAGTTGGCTGCATTGTTGGTGCCGTTTGGATCTAAGGGAATACCCAGAATGGCATTTCCCAGGTTATTGTCAGCAAATATACTGAGTGAGCCGCCACTTTGCTCGAAAAATGCCCAGAATACGATGGAAAACAGCATAAACACCACCGCTGCCAATAGTTTTTTATTTTCTTCGGCGCTAAAATTTCTCATTTCATAAAACAGGTAAACCAATGAAGCCGGGCCAATAATCATCATAAATATGTCTGTATACCGGGTATTGGAAACCATAACAATGATAATGGGTACTACCGCCAGAGAACCTATATAAGTTAGCCCTTCATATAACCTTCTTTTCCCCTTAGGCATATTCAGCAAGGGAGAAATACCAATAGGGCCTAAAGATTTTTGAGTTTGGGTGAAGGTGAGTAAACTTACTACCATAACCAGAGCAGCAAAACCAAAAGCCACATTCCAGCGCAGGGCTTCAGGAACAAGGCTTTCCAGCATTTGTCCTTTTCCTACAGCAATACACAAATAACCGCCAATTAATGCACCTATGTTTACCGCCATGTAAAAAAGGGAGAATCCTGCATCTGTTCGCGAGTCTCCGTCTTTATAAAGACGCCCTACCATGGTAGAAATATTGGGTTTAAAAAAACCTGTTCCTACTATAGTAAAACTTATTCCCGGAAAGAAAAATAATTTTGGATCTATTGCCAATAAAACACTGCCCACAATCATTAAGAGTCCGCCCCAAAAGAGTGAGATGCGATAACCTAAAATTTTATCGGCAAAAATTCCGCCTATAAAGGTAAAGGCATACACAAAAGCCTGAGTAGCTCCGTATTGTAAATTGGCTTCGCTATCTTTCATGAACAACTCATTTACCATATAGTAGGTGAGCATACCTCGCATACCATAAAAGCAAAAGCGTTCCCACATTTCACTAAAAAACAAATACCACAGTTGCCTGGGGTATTTGCCTTTAAAGTTTTGTATTTCTTCTATAGTTGAAGGTTGATGGTTCATGTGTTTATTTTACTCCGTGCATCATTTTGGTTAACCTTCCTGCTAATAAGAAGAGGATTACTGCTGCTATTCCGGATAAACCTACAAATAACATGAAATAGGTATATAAATCCTTTATTTCAATTCCTAAAAACACCGGTGCTTTAGGGGCGGTATTCCATTTTTCCAACACTATTTTATTATTCTTAGCAGTCATTTCATTCCTCAACAGGTAACAAACATTTGGCTCTTCGCCTAAGCCAAACAGAAATTTAGGTTCCTTATCCCCCCATCTGGCAATACTTTCTAACTTCTCCTGAGAATAAGGAGAAGGTATTATCCTGTTTGTTTTAACTTGATCAAAAGTAAGTGCTGCTTCAGAAGGTGTAATGTCGATACTTACTAAAGAATCGGGCTGAGCTGATTGTTCATTTCTCTTTACAAGATTTATATTCCACTTAGCATTGGCATCTACATTTCTATTGTTTACAATACTATCCCAATTAACCACTTTACCATTCATTTTAATTTTGCTGGCATCAAAATCTTCTGAAACTTTTTGTTGCTCGGGATATAAGGAACTAAGTTTACCAGCCAGTTTGTTTCCGGTTGCAATAGCCAGGAACCAAACTCCCATCATTAACGAAGTGAACCTTAATGGTGTTAGCTTATTTACCATACTTAAACCAATAGGGCTTAAACATAGCTCACCAATGGTATGTAGAAAATATAATCCGGTCAAAAAGATAATACTGGCACCTGCCGGTGGAATGTTTTTTGATCCTGATGCAATAAACAAAAAGCCAAAAGCTAAGAAGAACAGACCCAGTGCTTGTTTATAAGGAGCTGAAGGATTCTTTCCTTTCTTTCCAAGTTGAACCCAAATAAAACTCAAAATCGGGGCTAATAAAACAATAAATCCGGCATTAAAACTTTGAAAATAACTTGCTGGCATTTTCCATCCGAATATTTCGCGATTTGTTTGTTCGTCAGCAAAAAAAGTTAAGGAAGCCCCTGCTTGCTCAAAGCACATCCAGAAAAATACTACGAATATCATTACCAAAATAATCACCCATAATTTATCCTTTTCTTGTTTAGTAAGCGTCTTATCGGTAATAACAACAAATGGAGCAACTATTGTCATACCAAAAATTAAGGAACCCCAAAAATCTACGCCTAATACAAAGTATAAAGTAACAATAGCACTAATAATCCCACCTATCAAAATAGTTAGTTGTTGAGTACTAAATCCATCCCCACTTTTATTTTCTCCTGTTTCTCCAGAGACTTCTTTTACCTTATTAGGTTTAGTACCTAATTGTTCGCCATTTGGAGCGATGATATATTTGTCTTTTGTAAAATAAAATATAACCAAGCCTATAATCATCCCAATAGCGGCTGAAAGAAATCCCCACTTGAAATCAACATTTTCTCCCAAATACCCGCAAACCAAGGGTGCAAAAAAGGCTCCGGCATTTATTCCCATATAAAATATAGAATATGCTCCGTCTTTCCTTACATCATTATCCGGATAAAGCTGCCCCACCATGGTAGAAATATTGGGTTTAAAAAATCCATTTCCAAAAATCAAAAACCCTAAACCTGACCATAGTAAAAGTTGACTGGAAGGG
>JACCDP010621695.1_pt1 | contig 32229 bp, 29 predicted proteins | sample 7445841 | NCBI WGS metagenome assembly JACCDP01 (sample SAMN15323441, study PRJNA562643) | freshwater metagenome | isolation source: river surface water | place: USA:Blue River Watershed | collected 2017-08-17 | reverse complement strand
GGCTCCAGTGTCACATATAGTGTGCACTTTTCCAAAGATTTGCCATTCAAAAACTCTGTTGCTGCTGTATAAGCTTGCATTTCTGCATGCGCTGTAGCATCACGAAGTCGTTCCACCAAATTATGTCCTCTCGCAATCACTTGGTTGTCACAAACTATAACACAGCCTATCGGAACTTCATCAAGTTTCTCGGCCTCTAATGCTTCTTTGATGGCCAAACGCATGAAGCGTTCATCCTTTTCAATTTGATTTTGTTCTTCCAACTTTTTGATCTTCAATTAAACTCTTTTGGTAGCCTTCATTTAGTTTCTGCGCATTATCTACTATGCTTTCTGGTAAATGAATTATTTCTAGTATGCGCTGCATTCCGTCCGTTTCTGGATCATGTAGTTTTTCAAAAATCCACTTTACTTTTTTAAAATCATCTGGGGTGTCTACGGAAAGTTTGTAGTGGTAGTCCCCTGAGAATTGCTGCCATGCATGGGAGAGATTTTTATTTTTTTTGATGTAAGGCGTAACATGTTCTCGTTCACTCATCCATTCGGCATTTTCGTTTGCGGCTTTTAAGTCTTTGAAATAAAAGGCTTCTGCGCAAAAGCCGTCCTCCGCATATAGTGGAGGTTCATTGCCGTTGCTGAAATAATCTACTCGGCGAGTTATCAATTGCTCTATGACAAAATCAATTATTTCGCCATTGATGAGTGGAGAGTCACCACAAACACGAACAACGATATCGCTTGGGTATTGCGATGCAGCTGAATAAAACCTGGACAATACATCCCATTCGCTTCCTGTGACGCATGGTATACCTTCACTTGAACAAATATCAACGATCGCTTGATCCTCTTGTAAATCACTCGTAGCTACTACGATGTGATTGACAAGTTTGCTACTTTTCACACGTGTCAAAAGCCAATGCAATAGGGATTTATTTTGGTGCAATGGCAATAACATTTTACCCGGTAATCGCGTTGATCCCATTCTTGCTTGAATAACCAAAGTGGCTGTAAGATTTGAAATCATATCGCAATTAATTTCTCTGCAATTAGTTTTTCCAATATGGGTAAATAGTACAATATACTTTCATTTCTCTTTTCTGCTATTTCCATTAAATCTCGCTCGCCATCTGACCATGAAATGAGATGGAACATTCGGTCAATGTCTTGTCGTCTCTTGTCGTTAGGCTCTATGGAAGACGGTAGTAAATTCCTTTTTCCCATGCGGGGTTCTCCAAAGGGAACCAAGCACGTTGGGGTGCAATTTTTTTCCATGATCATGCAACAGGAGAAGTAGGTTTGGACAGTGTCACACATGGCATCAAAGGAGATGAAATCTTTGTTGTCCAAAGAAGTGTGATATTGGCTGTACCGGTGGTACATGGATCGTGTGATGGACCCCATTGGTAAATTAAAACCAGGTGAACAATACTGTCTTTCATCACTTCCTCCTACGGCAAAAGGAATGATGGAGTATGGAACTTTGGCATGACAGAAAAAATGAGCTGTCGCTCTTTCTATGAGGCTAGTTTCGTGTTTAGACTGTTTAAACACATAGGGAGCATTGTCGCCACAACAAGTCATGACAAATCCTGCTTTGGTCATTTGTTTCATGTGTTGACCATAGTCGGATAAATACGCAATAACCCCAATGGTCTCAGGGGCCATGATAAAACGATATGTATATTTTCTATCAGGAATTGATGATAATTGCTTGTAAAGAAATGCCATGCAAACCGGCCCGCTCAATTCGTTGTTGGCCATACTGGGATGACACAGGTACGTCGATAGAACAATTTCTTCTGAAGAGGTTCCGGGCAATACGCAATGTCCCACGGTAACGCTGCCTGGTTTTAGTTCACTTTTGATTACCACTTGATACTTGCCTTTTTGGGGTAATCTTTTCAGGGTATTGTAATCGATACAAAATCCCCAAGTCTCCTTATAATAACTGGTGATATAAGGTATTGCTTCAGGTTGATTTTCTATGGTAAAAAATCTTGTTTTTAATTCTTCCCATTCCACCTCGCCTTCAAATGGAATACTATAATTGACAATATGAAGGTTGTTGCTTTTAAAGTCGCATATTTTTTCGCCTTCAGGAGTGATGATATATGCTTCAGAAATGTTCCATTCATTGGGAATGGTCCAATCAAAAACTTCCTTCCCTGTTGGATACTCAATCAATTCCAACGGAATAATTTCTTGTAGAATTTTAAACGATTCTCTTAGCCCATTGCCGCTGATACTCCTGCATATGGGCCAAAGTCTGTCAAAGTAATTTTCCATTTCTTGGGTGGAAATGGGGTGAGTCAGAGGAAAGAAATTCGTCATGTCCATAAACTATTTTGAGGAGATAGAGTCAATCTGTGAATACCAGGAGAATATTGTTGTTGGATCAAAGCTTTGATTTTTTCATACCAAATTTCATCCTTGACAAAATCAATTTCGGTAGTATCCAACATCAATACAGTTAGGTGAGGGTGTTGCTGAAAGTGTTGTATGTATTGCGATTGTATGTTATTCAAATAATCGTCGCTGATGCCTTGCTCATAGTCACGTCCTCTTTTTTTAATGTTCATTTGTAGTCTTTCCGTTTGGACATAGAGGTAGACAATCAAATCTGGAACTGGCATTTGTTGAGCAACCAATTCATACATTTTATTGAACAGTTTTTTTTCGTCCTCTTGCAGATTGTTTGATGCAAAAATGTTGCATTTGGCAATGAAGTAATCGGATATAATCTTGGGCTGAAATAAATCAGGCTGCCACTCTTTTTTAAGTTGGGAGAATCGTTCAGAAAGAAAACTCAACTCGAGCGGAAAAGCATATCTTTCTGGTTGATCATAGAATTTGGGTAGAAATGGATTGTCGGCAAATTCTTCCAAAACGAGATTGGCCTCCCAATCCGCAGCCAATTTCTGAGATAGGGAAGTTTTTCCGGAACCGATGTTGCCTTCTATTACCAAATATGAGTATGGGAAGCTCATGCTATTTTAACGGGAACTGGGGCGTCTTTTAGTTGTACAGAAAGTTCTTGGATCGTCTTTTTTAAAATGGGATGTTCCAATTCCCCTGCTATTTCGGCCAAAGGGGTAAGTACAAAGGAACGCAAGTGCATTTTGTTGTGTGGCACAATCAGAGGCTCCTCCGCAGTTTGACCTTTGTAAAGCAAAAGATCAACATCCATTTCTCTGCTTAGATATTGCTCTGAACTGCGCTCTCTTCCGTAATATTCATCAATTTCTTCGATTTCTCTTTTGATTTGAATGAGACTTAAATCAGTCTTTACTCCTAGGACGCAATTGAAAAAAAGCGGAGTGTCCTCTGGCATTTCCCACCCTGGCGTTTCATAAATTCCAGATCGTAAAACAACATCTCCAATGTTGAAATCGATAAAATCTGTGGTTTCTTCGATCAAAGCCAAGCGATCTCCCAAATTTCCACCAATACTAAAAAAGACTAAAGAATCCATCATGGCCACTAAAGTAGTATCAATTAATGAGATTTGGTTATAGATTCGCTCACCCAAACTTTTAATTATGTCTTTCGGAAAAACCATTTTAGCCGCTATGATCGGCACATTCTTGGCCTTTGCTGCTGCTGTTGTTTTGTTCATCATGCTCATGATTGGTATAGTAGCATCTGCAATCGGTGAAGAGAATGGCTCACTAACAGAGACTTCTGTACTTCGTATTTCTTTGAACCAAGCTGTGCTAGAAAGAGGAAATGAAGAAGGTTTAAATTTTGATTTCAATTCATTTAGTAAAAAGGAAAATTTGTACTTGGATTTATTGAGAAAGGATCTTCAAAAAGCCATGAACGATGAGCATATTTCTGGTATTTTACTGGAGATGGGAGGAGTTTCAGGGGCCCCAAGTACACTGAAAGAAGTTCGCGATATCATCGCCGAATTTAAAACCTCAGGAAAGTGGGTGATGGCTTACGGTGAGAACTTGACCCAAGGAGATTACTACGTTGCTTCTGTTGCCAATGAAGTCTATATGTATCCTACGGGGATGATGGATTGGAAGGGTTTGAACGGCGAGTCCATGTTTTTCAAGAACATGTTGGATGAATTGGAAATTCAGGCGCAGGTAATTCGTGGAAGGGACAACAAATTCAAAAGTGCTGTAGAACCATTTATTTACGATCATCTTTCAGAACCCAATCGTGAACAAATGACTTTAATGCTGGGTCAGATTTGGGATCAAATGATAGGAGAAATTGCAAGCTCAAGGAAAATCTCAAAAGAAGTATTAAACGATGCAGCATCGCAGTTGACCTTTCTAAACCCCAAGGAAGCGGCCAATGCAAAGGCTTTGGATGGATTGAAGCATTATGATGAGGTTTTGTCTATGATCAATGAGAAATTGGGTAAGTCACTTACCGATAAGACACCTTTTGTTCAATACGCTGATTACCGTGAAATGAATCACGAGATGAATTTGGAAATGGAGGAGGAAGATTACATCGCCGTGGTTTATGCTGTAGGAGAAATTCAACAAGGAAAAGGAAGCGATGATGTAATTGGAAGCGATCGTATCGCTAGCGCTTTGAGAAAAGCCAGATTGGACGAACATGCAAAGGCGGTTGTCTTACGTGTCAATTCGCCAGGAGGAAGCGCTTTGGCTTCTGATATTATTTGGAGAGAGACAGAACTTATAAAAATGTCTGGAAAGCCTTTCGTGGTGAGCATGGGTGATTATGCTGCTTCTGGTGGTTATTATATTTCGGCAAGTGCAGATCGAATTTTTGCAAATCCTCAAACCATCACAGGTTCTATAGGTGTTTTTGGAATTGTCCCTAATCTTCAATCCTTTTTGGATCACAAATTGGGAATCACAGTGGACAGGGTAGAGACGCATCCGCATGCAGATTATTTTTCAATTTTAAAGCCATTTGACGAAATGGAAATGCAGAAGATGAATGAGATGATCATTGGTATATATGATGATTTTTTAAGTCGTGTTTCCAAAGGAAGAGGTATGTCAATTGCTCAAGTAGATAGCATTGCGAGAGGTCGAGTATGGACTGGAATGGAAGCGAAGCGCATTGGACTTGTTGATGAAATGGGAGGATTACAAGAAGCAATAGCCTATGCCAAGCAGAAAGCGGGCATGGCTGACGATTCTAAGGTAAAATCATTACCCAAGATGGAAGATCCCTTCACAGAACTATTGGGCGGAGTAGCAGAGGCCAAACAGGATATTTTGTTGAAAGAATTGGCTGGTGAGAAGTATCCAGCATACAAGCAATTGCGTCAAATGGTTGCTCAACCTGGGGTATATGCAAGATTGCCATTTTCATGGGAGGTGAAGTAAATGGAGGTTCAAAAAAAATCAATGGGGGAGTTGAATAGGAAAGATGTTTCCGAATTCAAATCGATGAACAAGTTTCCTTTGGTTGTCATACTGGATCAAGTAAGAAGCGGTTTAAATGTGGGAAGTGTCTTTAGGACGGCAGATGCATTTGCTTTGGAGGCTGTTGTTTGCGTTGGATTTACACCAACACCACCTCACCGCGAAATATTGAAAACGGCTTTGGGCTCTTGTGATTCGGTGACTTGGCAACATTTTGATAATATAACCGAGGCCATCGGTTATTGGAAAGATAAGAATTACCAAATCTGGGCTTTGGAGCAAACCACGGGAAGTGTTCCCCTAGAAGATATGCCGCTGAATGATCTTCCTACTGTTTTGATTTTGGGCAATGAAGTTACTGGTGTCAGTGACGAGGCATTGCAGCTCTGTGATGGTTGTTGGGAGATTACGCAATATGGCACAAAGCATTCTCTCAATGTTGCTGTCAGTGCTGGAATGGCTATCTATCAGTGGGTTCAGCGATATAATCATGGGCAAAAAGCGAGTAGCTAAGGCAGATTTACCTTCAAAAATTTGTCCTGTTTGTCTTCTTTCTTTCAATTGGCGGAAAAAGTGGGAGAGAGATTGGGAGAATGTTGTCTATTGCAGTGAACGCTGCCGAAGGGTTGGCCGTCCTTCTGAAATCAAAGGTTAACGAAACTTTTTTGATTGTTCAATGTTGCAGGTGACTTTTGGTCTTAATTTCGCCGCGATGATGAAAAGTTCCTTTGTCAAAGATTTGGCTGTTCTATTCAAGTTGAGATTATCTGCTTTGGTGATTGTTAGTTCTATCACAGGCTATGGAATGGCAGTAGATACTTGGGATGCAACTGAGTTGATGTATTTGATTTTTGGAGGGATTTTGCTTACTGCAGGCAGTAATGGTATGAATCAAGTTTGGGAGATTGAGTTGGACAAGTTGATGCACAGAACGATGAATCGACCACTTCCACAAGATCGAATGACCTTGAGAATGGCTACTGTACTTTCCTTGTTTGTCGCGGTAGTCGGGGTTGCATTACTCTGGAAAGGTCTCAATTTGGCTTCAGGTGTTTTGGGTTTGTCTGCATTTATCCTTTATGTTTTTGTTTACACACCTTTGAAGAGAATTTCAAGCATTGCCGTTTTTGTCGGAGCAATCCCAGGGGCCATTCCCCCGATGATCGGATATCTGGCGCATACAGGGCAATTCAGTTTAGAAGCAGGGATTTTATTTGCTGTACAGTTTATGTGGCAGTTCCCACATTTTTGGGCGATTGCATGGGTATTGCAAGATGACTACTCTAGAGCGGGCTACAAGTTGTTGCCGTTTGAAGAGGGTCGTTCCAAGAAAAGTGCTTTTCAAATTTTGATTTATACTTTTTTCCTAATACCTGTTGCCATGCTCCCTTGGGCAATGCCTGTTGGAAATCCAATGATTGGAAATTGGGCCATGTTTGTTTCTGTAATCATGGGCTTGATGATGTCCTATTACGCTGTCAAGTTGTATAGGAATTGTGAAGTACAAGATGCCAAGAAATTGATGTTTGCGTCTTTTGTATACCTGCCAGTTGTGCAGATTGTCTATGTAATTAATCAGTTATAAATAAGAATATGAGTGAAAATATGGATGTTTTTCAAGAAGCCACTTCAGAGGTTAAATTGAGAACAAAGAAAATGATGATGTGGTTAATCATCTTTGCGGTCGTCATGCTCTTTGGAGGGATAACCTCTGCATTGATTGTATTGAAAGGAAAAATCATGTGGATGCATGTGCAAGTACCATCAGTCTTTTGGGGAAGTATCGTCGCAATTGTGTTGTCGAGTATTACCATGTGGATGGGTGTAAAAAGTCTTCGAGTTGGGGACATCAAAAAGACCATGTTGATGGTGGCTTTGACCTTTGTGATGGGTGTTGTTTTTACACTGTTTCAAATGTCAGGCTGGAGCCAGCTTGCTAGCAAAGGCATGGGGTATACCCAGACCTTGAATGACAAGGGAATGACTGTTACCAAATGGAATCCACTTGGTAAGTTTACAGGTGAGTACGGAACAGATTATTGGATTGAATACAAAGGGCAACCTTTGGTGCTTTGGAATGGGCAATTTTTTGCCAGTGATGATACAAATCATTCCAAGCCCAAAACAACAGAGGTGATGTCGACTTTCAATGCTTCAGGAGCTTTGATTAGCGTGCTCGTTTATGTTCATATTCTTCACTTGGCGTTGGGTCTAATCTACCTTTTGGTAAACCTTAATCGATTGAGAACACGAGTTTTAAATCAAGAAAACTGGATGAGTTTATACGCCAATGGAATGTATTGGCATTTTATGGGTATCCTTTGGACTTACCTTTTCTTGTTTATTTTTTATATCTATTAATCGAAATAAAAATCATAAATCAATTGCAATTGCAAATTAAATTTCAAAATCTCTATTCGCTCGTTTGAGATTTATTGTTATCATTGCAACCGAAAACCATAAACCATGGCTGGACATACAAAAAATTTAAGCAAAGATGAACTTTGGGGTGGCAATGCCTCTCCTTTTGCCGTTTCCTATGGAAAGATGATGATGTGGTACTTTTTGGTATCTGACGCATTAACTTTTGGAGGATTATTAACTGCCTATGGCGTCATTCGCCACAGTAGCTCAGAGCCATGGCCCGTTGGGGAGCAGGTTTTTGAAGCTTTGCCAGGTCTTCATGGATCATATCCATTGATGTACGTGGCGTTAATGACTTTCATTTTGATTATCTCCTCTGTAACCATGGTATTGGCTGTTGAAGCTGGACACCGTCGTGACAAGAAGGGTGTTATCAAATGGTTGGGTTATACAATTATCGGAGGTTTCTTCTTCTTGGGTTCTCAGGCTTGGGAATGGTCTCACTTTATCCATGGTTCAGGTGGTGGTTTTCAAGTGAACAAATCATTGACTGTAACCGGTGAATTGGATAATGGTGAAAAAGTTCAAATGACTTTGAATGCAGGTTCTTGGGTGAACATGACTTCAGATTTTGGTCATGAATATGAGCACGCTTTGGAAGGTGGACATGATGCAGCTCCGGCTGAGGATCATGGTCATGCAGCCCATGGCGCTCATGCGGAAGCGCATGAAGCTGTTGCGCATGTTGATGTCAATTCTTTGAAACCAACTGAATTGATTTTGAATAAATATGTTTTGGAACATAAGGATGGTAAGGATATTCGCAAGGTTGTAGTAAAAGGTGAGGATTGTCAAAAGCTTTGGGATGCTAAAGCAGATGGTACACTTGCTTTCGGAGCCAACATGCACAAGAATGAATATGCCATTCAACAGCAATATGCCAACTTCTTCTTCTTCGTTACCGGTTTCCATGGTTTCCACGTATTCTCTGGAGTTGTGATCAACATTATTGTTTGGTTCATGGCATTAAGTGGCGAGTTTGAAAGAAGAGGTCATTATGAAACCATCGAAAAGATTGGTTTGTACTGGCACTTTGTTGACTTGGTATGGGTATTCGTATTCACATTCTTCTATCTAATCTAATTTTATTTGAGTCATGGAAAGAGACGACTTAATCGTAAATGACAGCTACGCGATCAACGCTACTCACACGGAAGAAGAGGGCAAGACGATCAGAAAAAAGTTGTATGTTGTAACCGCACTTTTGACCGCAATCACCATTGTTGAAGTATTTATGGGTGTTGCTTTCAAAAGAAATGGAACATTCGCATGGGAAACCATCAAAATGGCATTCTTAGTTCTGACTCTCGTAAAGGCAGCTTACATCGTTTTGATTTTTATGCATTTGGGAGATGAAAAGAAAAATTTGAAATATGTTATTTTGCTTCCTTACGCCTTATTTATCATGTATTTGATATTTATTGGTTTGTACGAAGGCGTTGCAATGCAAGAAGCGAACTCTATTTGGAGATAAGATAATTTAAATGGATTCAAAGAAAACGAGAAAGTACATCTTCTTAGGAGGTGTACTTTTTTTATTTCCACTCGTTTGGGTGATTTTTTTTGGTGTAATGGGTACACACCATTTTAGCACTTTGCCCTATTTTGACAAGACTCATCTTGAAGGTGATACTGTTCCATGTAAGCATGTTGTTCAATTTGATCGCCTTAAAAATGAATTTGGAATTCCATATACATCGGATTCATTAAAGGGGAAAGTTTGGCTCGCGTGTTTTTATAGTCTCAATGATCCCCACATCGCCAAGATTACAGAGCGGTTATTGAATATCAATTTCAAGTATCGCGATGAGCCAGATATTCAAATTGTTGTTTTTTCAACGGATTCCGGTTCTATTTCCAGTCAAGTGGCCCAGGATTATTTGAATAGTTTAACCAAGTATAACGGCTTTTCTGGAAAATGGAAGTTTTTAAGCAATCGCGATTCTGTGCAGCAGGTCAACAGAATCATGAAAGAGTCTTTCTTCATTCATGATATATCGACAGAGGCTCGATTTAGATTGGTTGATACGCAGGGTCATGTAAGAGGATTATACGGCAATACGGAGTATCATATGCAAAGCATAATTGAAGACATTGCTTTGCTCAAGAAAGAGGTTGATGTCGCGCGTTACAATGAAAGACATAAAAATGACTAGAGGTTATTATTTGTTTTTTTTAATTATTTCCTTATTTGCAATTACATCATGTCAAGAGGAATGCAGATTGCCTTTTTTGGGCACCCATGAGGTAGTTGCGGATGATACCATTTACTATACCATCCCCAAATTTTATGGCTGGAAAGATCAAAATGGGGATGCTTTGGATTTTAAAAGAATAGAAGGTAGAGTATTTGTCGCCGAATTTTTCTTCAGCACTTGCAAAAGTATTTGTCCCATTATGACTTCCCAGATGTCGAGGATACAAGATGAGATTAAGAAGAATAATTGGCAAGGTAAAGTAGGTTTGCTATCGCATACAGTGGATCCGAATCATGACCAGCCTGAAGTATTGAAATCATATGCCAAATCACATGGTGCTGATTTTTCGATTTGGACATTTGCTAATGCGGATAGTGCGGTTTATGACATTGCTCAAAAGGGGTATTTGTTAAGCGCATTTCCTTCGGATAGCGCGGATGGTGGCTTTTTTCACACGGACCAATTGACATTGGTTGATTCATTTTTCAGAATTCGGGGGTATTATGACGGTACTTCAACAAAGGATGTTGATCAATTAATCAAAGATTTGAAGTGTTTAATGCAGGAACAACATTAAATTTGAATATTATGTTGACACCACAATTTGAAAAGAATGATGCCAAGGCCAAGGTCTTGATTTATTCAGTATCTGCAGTCGTTTTTATTGCAGTTGTTGCCTTAAAATACATCAAGTTAGATGTTGAGCTTCCATTTAATAAACACTTGTTTGCAGATATCAACGCTGTAATCAATGGAGCAGTTTCTATCATTTTGCTTTTGGCATTGTGGCAGATCAAAGAGAAAAATTATAAGGCACATAAGAATTTGATGATGACCGCTATGGTATTGTCGGTAGGATTTTTATTGTCTTATATCGGTCATCACATTTTCACAGGTGAAACCAAGTATATCGGTGAGTTTAAAGTGTTTTATTATTTGGTACTCATTACGCATATTGTTTTGGCAGCCGTAATCTTGCCATTCATTTTGTTCAGTGCTTACCGTGCGCTAATCGGTGAGTACAACTCTCATAAAAGACTTGCCCGCTGGACATGGCCCATTTGGTTTTACGTGGCAGTAACAGGCGTTGTAGTTTATCTGATGATTAGCCCTTATTACCAATGAGAAAAATAATTTCACTTTTGTTCTTCATGACAATTGCGGCATACTCATTTTCGCAGTGCGCCATGTGTAGACAAACAGCTGAACAGGCATCAGAGAGCAATACAGGAATTGCAGAAGGATTGAATACGGGTATTGTATATCTCATGTTAATGCCTTACCTTTTGTTCCTAATTGGAGGATTGGTATTCTTTCGAAAGAAGATTGCTTCCTTTTTTAAAAATTGAGCATATGAGAATTCTTTTCACACTTTTATTTTTAAATGCATTTGTGTCTTGGGCTCAACCTCGTTTCGTTAAAGAGCGCGCTGATTATGAAGGCGAAGAGGTAATGCTTCCTTTTGCATTTGATGCTTTGGGTGAGGGAAATGCTAAGCTCAATCCTACTTGCAGATTGTCTGGTCGTTTGGATACCGGTGAGTTGGAGATTTTTCAATTGGATCAACAAAATATCTCCGCTTATCCATACCGCGAGTTGAAGGGGTCATTGTTAACTCCTGGGTATTTACCGCACTATTTTGCGTTCTTTCCAATGGATTTGTCTGTTCCTAGATATGTGGCCAACATGCAGCCGCTTCAAGAAGGGGTTGTTTTTGTTGCTGAGGGAATTGTATTCTTGGGCGATAATACCAATATTTATTTTTCCTCCGCAGATGCTTTGCAGTCTCTGTTGACTTTCATGAATATGAATCCCTCCGTTAGGGTAAGGATTACGGGTCATGTAAATGCTCCTTTGGAAAGTAAGTTGAGTGATACGCAACTGATGGGTTTGGCCAAGAAACGAGCTGAAGGTATTCAAGATTATCTCATTAGTCATGGTGTTTCCAAACATCGTATCAGTATAATGGGTAGAGGAAGAGAGGGAGTGAAATACCCCAATCCTCAATCCGAGTCTGAGTTGGAATACAACCGCAGAGTAGAAGTTGAGATCCTCGGATTTTAATCGTGAAGAATTTATAATTTTCCCGCTCTGTGGCATAAACTCCATGAGCAAGGTCTACTTTAGCCATATGCTTAGACGCTTTATTCCCCTTCCCGTTTTCTTTGTGTTGTGTATGATATCATTTCACTTGGAATTGTTTGCTCAATCTTGGACTTTAGAGAAATGCATTCAAACCGCTTGGGAGAATAATATTCAGTTGCAGCAAGCTGAATTGAGTGAAAGACAGGTGGAACTTTCAAGTCAAACTGCTTTGGGAGTCATGCTCCCCAATTTGAATGGTCAAGGATCTCATGGATACAATTGGGGACAGCGTATCGACCCCTTTACAAATAGCTTTGCATCTGAACGCATACGAAGTAATAGTTTCGGTATATCCAGCTCGATTGACATTTTTACGGGAGGTCAGAACTGGGCAAATTATCAAAAGACTATTCAAGACAAAGAAGCTGCGCATTGGAATCTAGAGAACACCAAAAATCAAGTTGCACTTCAGACAGCCAATGCTTTTTTAAATGTGATGCTCAATTCTGAATTGGAGAAAATTGCATTAAATACCAAAGCTACGTCATTAGAGAATTTGAATCGATTGAAGAAACAATTGGCTTTGGGTGTGGTCAATGAAGGTGTTGTTGCTGAAATGGAGGCGCAGTATATGACGGATCAAGCCAATTGGATTGTTTCTCAAAATAATTTTGAATTGGCCAAGCTGAATCTGGCTCAGTTGATGGTGCTCAGCCCGGACCAAATGAAATCTTTTGAGTTGGTTTTCCCCGATATTCAACTATTTGAGGTGAATGTTCCATTGCCTCCAAAATCGCTCGTTCTTTCTACAGCTCTTCAAGATCAAGCAAGCATCAAGTCAGCAATGTCCAGTTTATCTGCTGCTTATTGGAGTGAAAGATCAGCCAAAGGAGCTGTTCTTCCTAGAGTATCTGCTTCTATGTCTTATGGAACTGGATATTCAGGTGCGGCCAAGATATTAAATGGTTCGGGTAGTGTAGTGAGCTTTCCGATTGGTACTGTAGGATCTACCAATGATTGGGTTTATTCTTTACCGCAAACCATTTACTCGGCAGATGATTATCGTGTCAAGCCTTTTCAAAGTCAATTGAATGATAATGTCAATCGATCTTTTTTTGTTTCCATGACAATGCCCATTTTTAATGGATTTCAGTCACATGCTCAAATCCAAAGAGCCAAGATTAACAAGGAGAATGCTGACTTGAATGTTCAGCTTGCCAGGCAAAGATTGATTGTTGATGTTGAAAATGCTTATGCCAATGCAGAAGCTGCACAGAAATCTTTTCAAGCCCAAGAATTGAGTTTATCGTCTAACGAGAAGGCATATGCTTTATCTAAGGCAAAATTTGAAAATGGAGTATCCAATGCTACAGAAATGACCAATGCCAGAAATCGATTAGATATAGCCAGAGCACAATATATCCGAGCTAGATTGGATTTGGTTTTTAAGCGCAATGTCATCCAATTTTATATGAATCAACCGATACAATTGCAGCCATGATGAAGAATAAAAGAAGAAGAAATATTGTCATTGCCGTTGTAATTGTTGCGGCGATTTTGGGTATTTGGAAATGGTCACAGGGAGGACAAAAGCGCATGGTGCAAGCCGAGGTTCCCGCTTACAGGGACATTATCGAAAGGGTAAGTGCGAGCGGAAAAGTACAGCCCGCTTCTGAAGTAAAGATTCAGAGCGACGTAAGCGGGCAAATCGTTGAATTACCCGTGAAAGAGGGGGATCACGTCAAGAAGGGACAACTTTTGGTAAGGATTAATCCTGATTTGTACACGTCAGCTTTGCAAAGAGCAGAGGCAACATGGAATTCAGCGAAAAGCAATTGGAGTAGTGCCAAAGCCCGATTGGCGCAAGCGCAAGCACAGCTGAAAATGCAAGAGCTAACTTACAAGAGAAACGAGAAATTGTTGGCAGAGAAAGTCATTTCACAAGCTGAAATGGACAACTCCAGATCCTCCTATGAAACGTCAGTGGCTGAAGTAACAGCAGCCCAAGAAAGCATCAAAAGTGCAGAATTTAGTATCGCCAGTGCGGAAGCAGGAAAGACAGAGGCTGCTGATAATCTCAAGCGTACTACTATATTGGCTCCAATTGATGGAACAGTGACTGCCTTGACCAAGGAAGTTGGCGAAGCGGTATTGGGGAACAATATGACCAGCGGCGATGTCATTATGAAAATCTCGAGTCTTGCTCAAATGGAGGTAGATGTAGAAGTTAACGAAAGCGATATTGTACACGTTCAAGTAGGGGATACGGCTATTGTGACCGTGGATGCTTTTCGCAATGAGAAATTCAAAGGTTTGGTGACAGAAATTGGAAATACGGCTTTGAATTTAATGACAACGGGAGTTGGAGCAACCAATTCTCAGGTTACCAATTTTTCAGTGAAAGTGAGTATTCTTCCAGCATCCTATGCGCATTTAATGAAAGGTGAAGGTGACTCGCCTTTTCGTCCTGGGATGACCGCAACAGTTGATATAGAAACAGAGAAAATTAAGCACGTACTTTCCATTCCCATTAAGAGTGTGACCATGCGTCCGGATTCAAGTGCTAGTGGTCAAAGCAAGACTTGCGTTTTTGTATACAGCGAAGCAGATAGAAAAGCAAAATTGAAATTCTTGTCAACGGGTATTCAGGATGATCAGTTTATTCATGTTCCTCAAGGGCTGGGCGAACAGGATAGGGTTATTACAGGTCCCTATGATGAAATTGCCAAGCTATTGAATGATGGCGATGTGGTAGAAATCGGTGATGTTGTCGAAGAAGCGAAGAAGTGATGATGAATCTAGGGATAGAAACTTCTTCAAAAAATTGTAGTGTTGTTTTATGGGACAATGTTGGTAATGTATGGTCTGAAGAACAAGACAATGATTCATTTGTCCATGCAGAACGACTGCATGATATGATAAATGAGTTGCTTAATAAGGCTGGAGTAGCGTTTGATCAATTAACCAGAGTGGTTGTCGGAAGGGGGCCAGGTTCATACACAGGATTGCGTATCGGTGTGTCTTGCGCCAAGGGAATTGCATATTCTTTGGGTATTCCTTTGTATTCTATTTCATCTTTGATTTTAATGGGTGTGGAAATGGATGTTTTGAATGCCACGCGTGACGTATTGTTGGTCATGGATGCGAGACGAAATGAAGTTTTTGGAGGTTGGTTGAGATCAGGTACCATGAGTGAGCCTTCACCTATTGTGTTTGATGATTCCACTTTGATGGAAGAGCATGCTCCCGTTTTAATTTTAGGCGAGAACGCTTCTAAACTGAATTCGTTTCTCAGACATGGAGATGAGACTTGCGATGTGCTCCCTTCTGCCCATGCCATGGCCAACCCAAAGTCTGAACCCTGGTTTAAAGAAGAAGATTTGGCTTATTTTGAGCCGCAATATGTGAAGGCATTCGTACCAACAACATCCAAAAAAGTATGAGGTTGAAAATATTTATCTCCTTGTGGATATTACTGATTTCTTTCAGCTGCAATCGCTGTAAAGACAGTCAATTGTATCCAGAGGTAAATTTTGGATTTACCATCAATATCAATGAGCCTGCCTATTTTGATTTAACTGTACCTACAGGGTGGTTATACTATGATGGTGGTACGGTGAAGTTGATTATTTATCGAAATAATCAAGAGGAATTCACCATCTACGATGCCCGAAGTACATACAATCCTGAAGATCCATGTATTTGTACAGTTAGTAGTGATAACACTTTTATTGAGGATCCTTGCAGTGATTCGCAATGGCTACTTACAGATGGAAGTGTAGTTAATGGTCCTGCGGGTCAGAATCTATTGACCTACGATTATAGTTATGATTCCTCCACAGGGGTATTGTATTTTTACAATTGATGAAAGTACTTGTAACTATTCTCCTGCTCTTGGGTAGTAATGTATTTATGACCTTGGCTTGGTATGGTCATTTGAAGTTTAAAGAATTTGATTGGTCAAGATCTTGGGGATTGTGGACTATTATTTTGGTGAGCTGGGGATTGGCTTTGTTCGAATATTTCCTCCAAGTTCCGGCCAATCGCATTGGCTCAAAGGAGTATGGGGGTCCGTTGGACTTGTTTCAATTAAAAATCTTGCAGGAGGTAATCTCACTTTTCGTTTTTACCGCAATGGCCTTGGTGATGTTTAAATCGGAAACTTTGAAATGGAATCATGCTGCAGCTATGATTTGTATGATTGGTGCCGTATATTTTGTTTTTAAAAAGTAGATATGATTAAAAAAATAGAACACTTGGGAATTGCCGTAAAAGATATAGATCAGTCTAATTTACTCTTTAAGCAATTGCTAGGAAGCGCGCCTTACAAATCTGAGACAGTAGAACGAGAAGGGGTAATTACAAGTTTCTTTCAATTGGGAGAATCTAAGATAGAACTATTGCAAGCGACACATTCAGATAGTCCAATAGCTAGATTTCTTGAAAAAAATAAGGAGGGTATTCATCACATCGCCTTTGACGTTGATGACATCAATGTAGAAATACAGCGATTGAAAGGATTGGGATTTGTTCTACTCAGCGAGGAACCCAAGTCTGGCGCGGATGGTAAGTTGATTGTCTTCCTTCATCCTAAGTCTACCAATGGGGTTTTGATAGAACTTTGTCAGGATAGAGAAAGTTCAAGGTATTAACATTTGAAATTTTTTAATTAGTTAGTTTTGTATGTGTTGTAATACAAAATTATTATGGGAAATCGTGGTTACTTGGTTCTTGCTTTTTTGGTTTTGGTTGTCAATTCTTTATTCGCTCAAATATCCATTCAGAGTCTTTCATCCAGTTCGGCTGCGCCCGGAGAAGTGATTACAATCAATGGCTCAGGTTTTAATGGCAGTGTTTCTTCCAATGTTGTTTTTTTTGGTGGGGTTAAGGCGACGCTTAGTTCGGCTACGTCTTCGACACTGTCAGTTGTCGTTCCGACAGGGGCAGCTTATGGTCCAATCACTGTGCTAAACAGTTCAACGCAATTACAAGCAACATCTTCCACGTATTTTACTCCTGTATTTACACCAAGCAAAGGTTCTACATGGACGGTAAATGATTTTGATCCTTTGGTTGCGCCAGCGTCCACTTCAGGATTGTTTTTGGAGTATTGTGATGTTGACGGTGATGGTAAGATTGATATTGTTGAATCACAAACAAATACAGGCGGTTTCAGGGTTAAACGCAATGTCTCCGTTCCGGGCACATTAACGGCAAGTTCATTTTCCAATGGCACACTGATTTCAACGGGTCAAACTTATCTGGAATCTATGACAAGTGCGGATATGAATAATGACGGAAAATTGGATTTGATAGTTGCCGGTTCGGGAGGTGGTACTGGATCGTCATTAACTGGCACATTATCGATCTTCATCAATAATTCAACTCCCGGAAATGTTGCTTTTGCAAGTCCAATTCAAAAGACATACAGCATGCGAGTGAATAGTAGTTGTGCAGGAAGAGCGGGTTCGATTAAATGTCGTGATTTAGATAAAAATGGTTGGAACGATGTTGTTATCGCTAATAGCAATTATAGTTATGGCGGTAATTCAAATGGGTCTTGTAGTGTAACATTATTAGGGGCGGTTTTCTCTAATTCAAATGGTGTTCTAGGTAGTCAGCAAAATATTACAGTATCAAATTTTACGGTAAGTTCGAGTAGGATTTCTCAATTGGAATGTGCTGATTTGAATAATGACGGAAAGTTGGATTTGATATTTGGAGTTCGATCTCGTACTTATATCCTTAAAAATATTTCTACACCCAACAATTTGAGTTCGGCTTCATTTGTTCAAGTGAGTTCTTCTTTAGCCAACGGTGATCGAATGATTCTGGTGGGTGATTTGGATCTAGATGGCGATTTAGATTTGGGATTGGCAGGGAGATCGAGTTCAACTACTTTGAGGTTGTACAAGAATACTACCAGTAACCAATCTTTTAGTTTTGCGTCAAGTTTGAGTGTAACCATTGGCGACCGCCACTCTTCTGTCAACAACAGAGGTGGTGCTGTTGGTGATATAACAGGTGATGGTAGACCTGAATTGTTGATTGGCGGATCTGTTCCGCGCATTTTACTTAATAAAATCACTAGCGCATCTGCTAATTGGTCGACAGCTTCATTTAGTGCTTTGACGAATATTTCTTTGAGTAGTAATGTAAATGCTTTGGCAATAGTGGACTTGGATCATGATGGTAGAAATGATATTATAGGTCGTTCAGGTGCGTCGGGTAATGCTTTGGCAATGAGAAGGAGCAATCCAATTCCTACCATCAATGTTGGTGATCTGGCATTGCAATATTGTCCAGGGACACAACTTGATGTTCCTTTTTTCACGACTTATTCTGTTAGTGCAGGAAATACATATACTGTTCAATTGAGCAATGCTACGGGCAGCTTTACCACACCTACCATTATCGGTACCCTAACCAGTAATGCTACGTCAGGTGTGATTTCTTGTGTGCTACCCAATAACATAGCCGCTGGAACAGCTTATAAAATCAGAATCAATGCAAGTACACCAAACGTTACGGGAATTCAGAATTCAGGAAACATTATCATCAATAGCAATATATTGCCAACGGTAAGTATTGTTTCCTCTCAGAGTTTGGTGTGTTTGAGTTCACAGGTTACTTATACAGCGACAGAAGAAAATGGTGGAACTTCACCTGTCTACACTTGGCTAAAGAATGGACAGATTGTTGGATCCAATAGCCCTGTTTATCAAAATGTAAATCCACTCAGTGGTGACGTGGTATTTGTCCAAATTCAAGGAAATGCGCAATGCAACGTGAATACTGCTACAAGCAATTCAATTACTCTTACGGGAGTTGCTGTAGTTACGCCAAGCGTTAGTATTACTAATACCCAATCCACAATTTGTGATTTCAGCACATCTGTGACTTATTCAGCCAACGCAGTTAATGGTGGTGTCAATCCTGTTTTCGTATGGATGAAGAATGGAGTAGTAGTAGGAACCAACTCATCTCAATTTACAGATAACGACCCACTTCAAGGAGATCAAGTGGAGGTTCAAATGACATCAACAGCTACCTGTGTGACAAGCCCGGTTGTTCTGAGTAATATTCTAACTCTCCAGTACTCGAGTGCCACTGTTGTTCCAAGTGCAATCATTTCTACAACTCAAACCAATTTGTGCGTGGGTGTCAATCAAGTTGTATTTAACGCTACCATCGTAAATGGAGGTTCTTCACCTACTTATCAATGGAAAAGAAATGGGGTGAATGTTGGTAATAACTCTTCTCAATACGTATTATCGAATCCTGCGAACAATGATCAAATTCAATTGGTATTGACTTCTAACGCAGATTGCGCTACACCCACAGCGGTATCTTCCAATACGATAACATTAACAACCCAAAGTGTAAATTCGCCAAGCATTGTAATATCAACCCCATTGACCACATTGTGTGGAAATGCTAATGGAATCCAGTACACTGCAGTTGCTACCAACGGTGGTTCAAATCCATTGATCAGTTGGTATAAGAACGGTCAATTGGTGGGCCAGGGTGTCAATGTATATAGTAATCCAACGCCGCAGAATGGAGATGTGGTACAAGCGACTTTATTGTCCAATGGTAGTTGTTTGACCTCAACCAATGCTACCTCAAACTCAATTACCATCGTAGTCAATTCGATTGTAAACCCAACAATCAATTTGGTGCAGACTCAGGGTACTAATCCGAAGTGTGCAGGCGGTTTCCAACAATTAACTGCTCAAGTTTCTAATGCAGGAAACAATCCTTCCTATGCTTGGTACAGAAACGGGGTTATTGTGAATGGCGCTACAACCGCTGTTTATGGTAGCTCAACTTGGGCGGTAGATGATATCATTTATTGTCAAGTAATCCCAACGAATTCATGCCAGTCAACAAGTTTATTGGTAACTCCTGAGTTTGTGGTTGATGAGAATACGCCTGTGGATTTTTATGCGGATGCAGATGGTGATGGATTTGGTGATTTAAATAGCATTGTTTCTGGATGTGGTGCACCGGTAGGATATGTAGACAATGCGTTGGATTGTGATGACAATGCGTCCAATATTTATCCGGGTAATAACGAAACTTGTGATGAGTTAGACAATGATTGTAATGGTGAAATTGATGAGTTTGTAACTACCACGTTTTATGCAGATGTAGATGGTGATGGTTTTGGCGATTTAACGAATTCTACCGAAGCTTGTTCAGTCCCATTTGGCTTTGTTTCGGATGCCACCGATTGTGATGATTTGGAGTTGACCTATGAAGACAATGACGGCGACGGCTTCGGAGGATTAACTGCATCTGCTTGCGGAAGTTACTCCAATGATGATTGTAACGATAACAATGCAAATATCTCACCTTTGGGAGTTGATGTATGTGGTAACAATATCGATGAGGATTGCTCTGGATCGGATGATGTTTGCGCAGTTCCCGGTTGCATGGTTGCAAATGCTTGTAACTATGATCCTTCTGCGACTATAGATGATGGAAGTTGTATCCTACCACAACCCGAGGTTTGTAACGATGTGGATGACGATTGTGATGGAACTGTAGATGACGGACTTGCAGGAATTGGATCGGTAACCTCTACAACTGTAAGCACCGCTCTTTATCCAACCTGTTCAACGGCAAATATTGCTTCTGCCAATTTGAATTTGGGTGCCAATACTGCTCAGATCAATGGAACAGGTCCTGATTTGTGGTACAAATTAACTGCAGGATACAACACACTTCGTGCGGGACTTTCTGCTGCTATCGGTGACAACACATTGTATTTGTTCCAGGATTTGGGAACATGTCTACAACAAATGGACATGGTTCAATTGGCCAATACGGGTGGTAATCAAACATTGTTCAGTGACGAACTAGTGGAAGGTGAGAATTATTACATCGTATTGCATGGCGAAGGTGGGGTGTATAACGCAAGTGCTAAGGTGTGTTTCAATCACTTTGTAGCATCCACATGTGATCATACATACAGCAACAATACAGGAGTGTATTCTTCATCATGTTCTAGCTTCAAAGCGCAATACAAGGCCAATGCGACCTCATACGTTTTTAATGTGCTTGGTGGTTCACAGAATGGAACCAATCTCAATTTGACACCTTGGTCGTATACAACTACATCGTCGAGTTCGGTTGTGTCTCGTATAGGACGTATTTTCCCGGCTAACCAAACAGCAACGCCGATTGAATATCAAGTGAATGTTCCGGCTGTGTATAGTGTTCCAGACGTGTTGGGTAATCTTCACGTGTTGACTGCTACCGGTGGATCTGCATGTTCTGTGACAATGTCTCCAGAGACAACCATTGCGCTTCGCGCGGCAGATCGTTGTCCAACTTTGAAACCGCTTAGTAGTTACATTTCAATTGATCGAACAATTTGTGCGGCTGAAAAATACGAGTGGGAGTTTAGTCAAGTATTACCTGTTGCGCAAGCGGCCATACGTGTCATGGGCGGTGTGAATTCAAGTATCTTGATGTTGACCAACGTTCCTGGAATTGCCAATGGTAGAACCTACAATGTCAGAGTTCGTCCGGTTTATTACTATGGAACAAAAGGCGAATGGGGCACAGCGCAATGTTTGAGCACTGCAGCATCTGGAATGATTGTTCAAAATGACAACAGCAATCCAATCATGGAATCAGTGGTAACACCAACCTTTGAATTATATCCCAACCCAACATCTGGCGAACAGGTTCAATTGATTTGGAAAGATGGATCTGTTGCACACGATGAAGTGACCGTTTGGGATTTACAAGGCAAGCGGGTTATGAACCTAAGCTTTAATCAATCAGAGTCGAATACATTAACATTACCCACAGTGGGACTAGCCGATGGAGTATACTTCGTTCGATGTGGTCAGACTGTACAACGCTTGGTAATGAGCCGATAAAAAAAAGAGAGACACTAGTCTCTCTTTTTTACTTTGGCACGTTTGATTTTCCCCTCCATTACACCGTTTTTTCGGTTGTGTTTACCAGGTTTGTCTTTGTCAAATTCTTCCATGGCATTGGGTCTATTCTCACAAGATTTGGATGGGCGTTTGTCTAAGAATATAATCTTGATTGAAAACATGATGGGTTGCCATTTGGTGCTAAGTACATTCATGGTTGGCCATTTCTCTCTCCAAGGAACGATGGTTAGAACTGGAGTTTCCATCACGCCCAAAGCATAAAATCCAGGAAAGAATTTTTTTCCCATTCCCAATTGATAGTTGATGCCTCCTTGAAATTTATATGGAAGGGTACTAGGTAATGGAATCTCGGCGCCTTTGGCTCTTGTTCGTTGGATGAATTGAAAATCGGCAGCAATTACAGGTCCATGGTGAATCCATTTAAGATCTGATATTTGCCACATGTCAATGGCTTTGGCATCTATGCCAATGGTGTGAAGATTGAATTTTGTTTTTAGATCGGATGTAAGGAGTCCATCACTCGATTTGCCGGGGTAGTCACCATTGAAACGTTCCATTCCTCTAAGTGCATAATATCTGCCGCCTACTTCCCAATAATCAAAGTATTTGAATTTGGTTTTCATCCAGCAACGATGTCCATCGATCATCCAGCCTGCCTTTGGAGTGGCTGTTAGTTTTCCATCATATACCAAGGAAGCAGAATCTTGTCGGGGACTGTTGTAGAGGGCAATATCTTGTCTAAAGTTGATGGGAGCCATGGCAGTAGCGCCAAGCGAAATGGACCAGCCTTTATCAAGGTAATCTGGCTCAGCATGCAAAGGACGATTTTGTCTTTGTCCTTGAGCCGAAAGCACAAGTAAAAGTGAAAACAATAAAAAACTCCAATTCTTCATCTTAAGATTTTTGTCAAAGATGAAAAATTGGAGTCTAATTAAATCAGAGATAAAATTTTGTTTTCCACCGCCTCGGTGTTCCAAATTTCTTGGATGTTGGGCATCGCCAATACTTCATTCATGATTTCATCTTGTCTTATTCCATTGGCCAATGCTTGGTGATATGGAATATGACTAAATGTAACTTGTGAGTATAGGGGCAACCATTTATCAGGATGTTTGCTACTGAACCAACCTTCTATTTTTTTCTGTAACAAGAATCGGGGATCTGCTGTCAAATCGCGCATTTCGATGTAATTCCTCAACGCCAACTCCAAGATGGCATCTCCATTTGGCTTTCTTTCTTTGGCAAATTGCGGCAAAGCCTCATCCCAATTTTCATTGGTTTCGGTAAGAATTCTTTCCAACTCGGAGCAATCTTCAAATCCACAGTTCATGCCTTGACCATAAAACGGTACAATGGCATGGGCGGCGTCACCAAGTAAAGCTACATCACCGCCAATGTTCCAAGGTTCGCACTTGGTCATCACCAAACTTGCTGTGGGGTGATTGAAATAATCTTCAATCAATTCGGGCATCAATGCCTTGGCGTCTGGGAAATACTTATCGAAGAAGGTATGTACATCTTCTTCGGTTTTGATTTTTTCAAAACTGACTTCGCCTTCAAAAGCCATAAACAAAGTACAAGTGAAAGAGCCATCTGGATTGGGAAGTCCAATCATCATGAATTCACCACGCGGCCAAATGTGCAAACAGTCGTTGCGCAATTGGTGAGTGCCGTCAGGATTTGCAGGAATCTCCAACTCTTTGTATCCGTGTTCCAAATATTTCTGTGAATAGTCAAATCGATCAAGTCGCATCATGCGATTACGAACGGCACTAAATGCGCCATCTGTGCCCAAAAGGCGGTCGAATTTGAATTGCGCAGAACCACTTGGGGTGTCAAATGAAACTTGTTTGTCTACGAGATTAACATCGTCACATTTGTGTTCAAAGAACATTTCTACATTGGGAAATTGAGAAGCGCAATTCAATAAGGTTTGATTCAATAAACCCCTGGATACACTGTATATCGCTTGACCTTCCTTGCCATAGGCTTGGTAGGTCAACGTACCATCCACAGCGTGCATCAATCTGCCATACATGGGAATGGCGACTTTGTGGATTTCCGCCTCTACGCCCGCACCAATCAAACCTTTCCATCCGCGATCACTCAAAGCCAAGTTGATACTTTTGCCTTGTACAATTTTCATTTTTCGGATATCCGAACGGCGGTCATAAATCTTGACATTGTGACCACGCTTGGCCATGTAAATGGCCAATAAACTGCCTACTAATCCGCTCCCTACGATGGAAATGTTTTGACTCATGTTATACTACTTTTTCTAGTGCTTGTCTTAAATCTTCTATTAAATCTTCTTCATCTTCAATCCCAACACTTAATCGCAACAATGAATCTGTAATACCCGTTTTAATTCTTTCTTGCGTTGGGATAGATGCATGTGTCATACTTGCCGGGTGACCAATCAATGATTCTACTCCGCCCAATGACTCTGCCAAAGAAAATACTTTTGTGTTACTTGCTAGTATCGATGCATCCTCAAAAGAATCAGTTTTTAAGGTGAAGGATATCATTCCACCAAAATCACGCATTTGCTTTTTGGCAACAACATGGTTGGGGTGCTCTTCAAATCCGGGCCAATAAACCTTCCCAACTTTGGGATGGTTTTTCAAGTAATGCGCGACAGCTTTTCCATTCTGACAATGGCGTTCCATGCGCACATGCAGGGTCTTCAGTCCGCGCATCACCAAGAAACTGTCCTGTGGTCCAGGAGTAGCGCCACATGAGTTGGCAATAAATGCCAGTTGCTCATACAATCCATCATTGTTGGTGCAAATGGCACCCATGATGACATCGCTATGTCCATTCAAATATTTGGTTGCAGAGTGCATTACAATGTCTGCTCCCATATCCAATGGGTTTTGAAGATATGGCGAAGCAAAGGTGTTGTCAATTACACTGATTAAGTTGTGTTTTTGAGCAATATTCACCATGGCTTCGATATCGATAATCTTCATCATCGGATTGGTTGGTGTCTCAACCCAAATCATTTTTGTCTTTTCATTGATGGTGCCCTCAATGGCTGCAAAATCATGCATGTCTACAAAGTGAAAAACGATTCCATACTTTGCAAAAACTTTGGTGAACATGCGATAAGAACCGCCATACAAATCGTCCGTAGCAATTACTTCATCTCCAGGAACCAACAATTTGATAATCGCGTCAGCTGCACCCATTCCACTGGAAAAACACAAACCATGTTTGGCGTTTTCTAATGCGGCCAAACATGCTTCCAAAGCTACACGAGTTGGATTTTTTCCTCGAGCATAGGCGTAGCCTTTGTGGTCGCCTGGTGCATGCTGCACGTATGTGGAAGTTTGATAAATAGGTGTCATGATGGCCCCTGTAGTAGGGTCCGGTTCTTGGCCAGCGTGAATGGCCTTGGTTCCAAATTTCATGGTATTAAGATTGTTCTTTTTGTTTTCTTCTTTTTTGTCTCAAATAAGTATTGACCAATATGGCTGTCGTTACAACCACAAAGCCCAAGATGATGAGATCAATGTTGTTTTTGACAATTTCAAATTGTCCGAGAAAATAACCGGCCGTAGTTATGGTTCCAATCCACATGACACCGCCAAGCAAATTGTAAAACATGAACGACTTGAATTCTACATGAATGACTCCCGCCAATATGGGGGCAAAGGTTCTGATGATTGGCAAATAACGACCAAGGATGAGTGTCTTGCCACCATGACGATGGTAGAAATCGGTGGTTACATCAACGTATTTCTTTTTGAATAACCAAGTTTCTTTTCTTTCCAAAGCACGTTTACCGAAATGTCGTCCAAACCAATATCCAAAAGTACTTCCGGCACTCGCAGATAGAAACAAATACAACATCAACATTTCTACTGGAACCCCTAATAATTCGGGCTGCGTAGCGCAGATCAAACCTGAAAGGAACAACAAAGAATCTCCAGGCAGAAAAAATCCTATGATCAAACCATTCTCTGCAAAAATTGTGATCAGCAACAGCGCCAATCCTCCGTAATGAATGATCATTTCCGGATTGGCCAACTTTCCTATGAACTCAAATATCTCCACGTTGGAAAGATACAAAAGGAATAGGCTGCACGAATTGAAATGACCAAAGATTTAAAACAAAATGCTTGATGTCAGTTTGATTACCCAATTGTTCTTTTCAATAGGGTCTTGATACGGACCAAATCGATAATAGGTGCTAATGCCGAGGCGATTGAGCTGCTCTGAATAAATGTCCAATAGATGCAAACCGGCCTCATAATAACCAAGCGGATAATCCTGAATGTCCAAATTGGGTGTGACATCGGAAGAATTTAATCTACCCCAACCCGCGTTGCAACTATAGGCCAATCGGGGTTTGCACTTTTCTTTGATGAAAAGCGGATTGTTCCATTGGTACATGACAAACACTTGGGCGTATTCTCGGGCGTATCGGGTATTGTTGTACATGGTTTGGAAAGTAGTAGGAATCGTAATGTTGACGTTGCGATGACTTAAACTGCCTCGTGATGAAATCATCTCCGTCCATGGAACAACACCACTGATTTGGCCTGTTTCAAAGTTGATTCGAATGTCGCCGGCGTAAGCGGAGTGGAATGTTTTGTCAATAAGCAATTGGTATCTTGTGAAAGGATAATATTGTCCCGTAAAACAATTGCCTTGTGTTTTTGCCAAACGAAAAACTGGCCAGTATCCACCCAGTATTTTTTCTTTGTTCAATATGCGTTGTCGCTTTTCTCCGGGCGCCCAGCGAATGGTGGTGCGTATTTCAGTGAGTTGATATTGACCATTGAAATCATCTCCATTGCTGAACTGGTGATATTCAAAGTAGCTGGATTTCTGGAAATCATGCAAGTCCATCATGATGCGAATGGTATTCAAAAACGGCATTTCAATGTGACCATGCCAGCCTTGGTAACGATCCATTTTATTCACAAAAAAGGCATAAGATGAAGCGGCGAAATTGGCCCGGTACGCAGGAAGCTGATGTTGACCACTTTCAGAAACATCATGAACGTAGCCACCGCTAATGTGAAGTTTCAAATCTGAAGAATGCCATTTTATTTGCGCTGCATATTTGTGTCCGTTGTCTTTAAAGCCATAAGCGTAATATCCGCCTATCGACACCTGCGGATGGAAATCGCTGTTGGTCATTCCTCCCAATCCAAGTCGATAACCTTCAAATCCGTTGTATCGCAAAAGTTTGTCAATTTCCCAACTGAATTTTTTTTGCTTGATTCTTCCTTCGGTCAATTCTTGAATAAAATCTACTTTGTCAAATAGTTGTTTGGAAACCGCCAAACTGTCGATGACGTAGTAGGTCATCGAATCACGTTCGCTCAATGGATAAGGTCTGTGCGCCGCCCATCTTTGTTGGTCTGAATCAATGGCTTCAAGGGGGTAGTCGAGCACGATGGCATCAAAATCGTGATTGGATTTTTCTAGAATTTGAATTTTAGATAAGTGTGTTTTTAACTCAAGAATGATGGGGATTTTTTCTTCTGGTTTTTTTGAATCGTTGATGATGTAGGTGATAAAGGCATTGATGTCTGTTGGGAAATACCACTCTTGAATCAAATTGAAATCTTGTTGGATTTTGACGAAGAAATTTTCTTCGTGAACAAAGGGTTCAGCGGAAATTCTGACCAAGGCATACTGTGGTGTACGGATATGCAAAACACCGGTCATGGCATTGTCTGCAAATCGCGGAAGTGGTTTAAAGGAAATGACGAACGTGGTGTCCTTTCCAGATACGAGAGTATCTTCCATTTTGTAGGAATATCGATCGATGCTGCGCGGACCCAATGGTGAGAGATAAACATTCTCCATAATTTCAAAGTCCGCTTCATACGCGTTGAAACTTTGGAACGAAGAACCTAAAATCGTGAACTGCGGCATGGCTATGCCACTTACTTTGTTCAAAATGATTTTTTCAAATCGTTGGTCTGTGGGTGCATGGTGATATTCTGAAACGCACTCTGACAGAAAGAGATCATTCACCCCTCGTATGGAATCAATGGATGGATTGATGCCCTCTTTGACAGTGACAACTGTTTTCGAATATTGCTCGTATTGGTATGGTTTTAAATCTTGAATATTGTTTTGCTTGGCGGATTTGATGGCTTGTCTGATCACGCGATATGCAGGGTCTTCAGTGGGCGTAATTTTGAGCACTTGCAATTGGTCGTCCAAATTGGGAACCATGATTACCCAGGGATTCTCTCCATTCCAACATGCTGTGGTTTTTTGAAAACCTATTTGTGAAATTTCAAAGCAGGCCTTGGGTTTTAGACGCAGTTCAATTTCGCCATTGATGTCGGAAATGGCCCCTGATGTTTGACCAACAGCTTGCAGCGAAGCAAAGCCGATGGGACTTTTGTATTGTGCGTCTTTGATTTGAATTTTAATTGGGTTTTGGCTCATGAGCTGATGAGCGACCAATAAAAAAATGAAAATTAGGTGGAGTTGTTTTTTCATAAGTCAGTCGCAAGATACTGAACATTTTTTTGTTTAAAAGGGCAATGCGAGAATGTGAGATGTCTGATGGTGTGGTTTAGTTTCGTTGCATGAAGAAAAGTTGGATTTTTCGATTGCTTTTTGTTGGTTCGATATTAGGCTTGCTTTTGTTTTTCTGGTATTCCTTTAGGCAATACCAAATGTCAACATCTGATCCACTCGCGCAAGTTGATGAGCGTATCGAATGGATGTTGGTGATTCATGATTGGAACAAAGTTGGACAGTGGATGGATCAAGATTCGTTGTCTGAGATCAGCATTCAGGTGCGATCAGACATGGAGCAATGGAGGAATTGGTCAGCGGAATATCCTGAGGTTCAACGTTGGTTGATGGAGCAACCCACATACATCTTTTGGGGCAAGGGGATTTCGAACAAAGTGATTTGGTCTTGGGGACTCCCCGACAAATGGAGCGATGATGATTTGGCTAAGATTCAAGCTTACATTCCTCATTTGGAAGTGAAGGATGATGTACTTTATTGGTCAATGGATGGAGAAGCCCTGGCGGGTTGGAAAAGTTCCAATGAAGAATTGTCGGCCATTTGGAGAAATGGATATGGACAAATGGATGAGGAAAAGGCGGTGTCTTGGATGTCTAAACAGGGAAGCGGTTGGATATGTGTTGATTTTGATCGTTACCAATGGGTAGGTCTCATGTCTGCGGATTCAACCCGGGAGTGGAAAACAGGATGGCCAGTTGATACTGTTTCTTCTAAGTGGGTAGGCGCCAATGCACGCCACGCATGGATGGAACAAGTGCCGGAATGGCAATTGGATTCTGCAACCCGTTCCAAGTTTAAAGTGTTTTCGATGGATACTTTGTGTGATTGCGACACATGGGAAGCATGGACAACTTGGCAATCCAAGTTGTGGACATTTGTTCAGTATGATTCCGGTTGGGTCGCCATGCAAAAAACGGCTGTTCGTCCTTGGAGATGGTTGGCCCCGTTGTTGAAGGATACAACCTCTCAAGTGAAGCGATTCTTGGCTCCGAATCTGATGCCGCCTATCCATAGCCATGCGGGTCCTGATGGTTGGCGATTGGCGGAGAATTGGAATTCCGGAATTTTACTGGCTACAGATTCGGCAACTTTAAAAGCATATCATGCAGATACTTCGTCGTTTTCAGCTTTGAATTTTCCTGTGGCTGGTGGCCGAAGAATTTATCGCGAGATGTGGAATGAGGGTGAAGGTGATTTGAAATATTCGCCTGTGCAAGTTCGTCATTGGTTGATGGGCAAGGCAAAAGGGGAGATGAATATATTTCTTGCTGATGAACCCAGCAAGTGGATTGTTCAGCTAAGGGCTATAAAATGACCGTCCCAAAGTATTGGGCCAATTGAATTTTGATTTTTTCCAATTGGGTTTTGTCTTGCATCAAGGCAAAAACTTTTTCTTCTTCCTTTTCCAATTGCTCAATTTGCAGTGTTGTCTCATGAAGCAATTTTTTAACTTTCACCAATTTTAATCGGTGAATGACATCCAAACATGCTTTCTTGATAAAAGTCTCCTCAGATGCTGTATAGATTTGATGTTCCTCCCAACGTGAACTTAGCTCGTATGGAGTAGTAATCAAATCTGTTGTTGATTGACTGATATTTCTATCTTCATGAAAAGTGAAGTGCTTGAGTTCGGGATAAACCAAGTCATCTAAGAATGCTACGTAATCGTGGTATATTTTCTTTAAAACTTCATCTTCAATTTGAAGTTGGTCTTTTTCCAAGGAGGTTACAATCAATTCCGCTACCGAACCCGTGTAGTTTTCCTGCTCTCCATTTTCGCCTTCGTGACTCAATTCAACACTGTAATCTCCGTACGTTAGCAGCAATCGAAGTATTTCTTTTTCGATGATCAGTGTGCTAAATGGATCACCAGCAGCCTCTGCTGAATCGGGTGCAAATTCTTCAGGTTTTTCCTCGGGAAAATCTTGACGCTCTGTTGGCGTGAACTTTTGCTTCTTGAGATTTTGATTGAGTTGAAAGATCAAACTCTCTTGTGTAACATTGAGCAATTGACTGCACTCCTGCAAATACACCTCGCGCTGAATCACATCTGGTATGATGGAGATTGTATTGACAATGTCCTTGATCAATTCAGCACGTTTCAATGGATCTTTCCCTGCTTCTTCGAGTAGAAGTTGGGTTTTGAAACGAACAAAATCTACCGCATTGGATTTTAAGAAATGCTCAATGGTATCTTGGTCATTTTTTCTCGCAAAGCTATCGGGGTCATCCCCATCTGGAAACAGCACAACACGCACGTTCATGCCTTGCTTCAATATCATTTCGATACTGCGCAAACTGGCTTTGATACCTGCAGCATCACCGTCAAAAAGGACAGTGATGTTTTTGGTATAACGAACAATTTTCTTGATATGCCCTTCGGTCAAGCTGGTGCCGCAGCTTGCCACGACATTGGTGATTCCGGCTTGGTAAAGCGAAATAACGTCTGTATATCCTTCAACCAAATAACACACATCTTCCTTGATGATCGTGTTTTTGGCCAAGTGCAATCCGTAGAGAACGTCGCTCTTGTGAAAGAGTTCACTCTCAGGACTGTTGATGTATTTGGCTCCTTTTAAATCGGCTTGTAATGTTCTTCCGGCAAAGGCAATTACTTTTCCTGATTCACTGTGAATCGTGAACATCACGCGATCACGAAAAGCGTCGTATATACGACCCTCTTTCTTTTCTGCTTCGGGGTCTGTATTTTCTTCTACATCCTTTTGCTTGAGCAGTCCAGCCTTGACCAACAACGCAAGATTGTGTCCTGCTGTTTCTGCTGCTTTTTTCAGATGGTCCCAACCGGCAGGGGCGTAACCCAATTGCCAAGTCTTGAGCGTATCGGGTCTAAAACCTCTTTCTTGAAAATAACTAAGTCCAATGGCTTGTCCTGTTTCGGTTTCATGAAGTTGTTCTTGAAACCAATTGTTGGCAAATTCAACAACACGTGACAATTGCTCTCGTTCGGTTTTTTCTTGCTTCTGAACTTCACTCTCTTCTTCCTCTTCAATCGGAATTTGATATCGCTGAGCCAACCAGCGCAAGGCTTCCGGATAGGTGAGCTTTTGGTGCTGCATCAAAAAGTCGATGACATTGCCACCTTTTCCTGAACTAAAATCCTTGTATATCCCCTTGCTGGGTACGACATAAAAACTGGGTGTTCGCTCACTGCTAAACGGAGATAAACCCTTGTAACTCTTCCCTGATTTCTTCAACGCCACAAACTCACCCACTACATCTTCAATGATAGCGGCTTGATAAATAAGATCGATGGTGTTTCTTGAAATCATGGGACGATAAAGATAAGAAAGGGCGCGTTTGAATTCCGTATAAATACGCAATCAGGATTCAAAAAAGTGGGTCAATTTTGAAAAAATAAATGCGTTATGAAACGATTGTCCCTGCTGTTCTTGGTTTTGACTCTGTCTTACAATGGTTTTTCACAAAGCGAAAAATCTTTGAACACTCGAACTCGTCCATCTGACGAATGCATCATTTTCCCCAACCCCACACCTTCAGGACATGACGCTTACATACAAGCCGATTGGAGTGTGGATGAATGGGTAACTTTTTGGATTGTGAACAGCAAAGGAGAAATCGAGCAGGGCATAGGCCAAGCGCAAGAAGGCGGAAGAATCCGTGTTCGTGGTCAGCAGCGCCCTCCTGGAATCTATACCATCCGTTGGAAAAATGCCTATGGTCTTTGGAGACAGGTGCGTTGGGTGATTGGGT
>JACCDP010115176.1_pt1 | contig 32234 bp, 30 predicted proteins | sample 7445841 | NCBI WGS metagenome assembly JACCDP01 (sample SAMN15323441, study PRJNA562643) | freshwater metagenome | isolation source: river surface water | place: USA:Blue River Watershed | collected 2017-08-17 | reverse complement strand
GCCCGCCCGCCCGCTACAACGAAGCCACCTTGCTCGGCGCGATGGAAGGCGCTGGCAAACTGGTGGAAGACGAAGAGTTGCGGGAGGCGATGCAGGAAAAAGGCCTGGGCACGCCAGCGACACGCGCGGCCATCATCGAAGGCCTGATCAATGAGAAGTACATGCTGCGCGAAGGCCGTGACCTGATACCCACGGCCAAGTCCTTCCAGCTCATGACCTTGCTGCGAGGTCTTGGGGTCGAGGAACTCTCCCGACCCGAGCTCACGGGAAACTGGGAGTACCAGCTGGCCCAGATGGAAAAGGGCGCGCTCTCGCGCGAGGCCTTCATGCAAGACATCGCCGCGATGACCGAGCGCATCGTGAAAAAAGCCAAGGAGTACGACCGCGACACCGTGCCCGGCGACTACGCCACGCTGCACAGCCCCTGCCCCAACTGTGGCGGCGTGGTGAAGGAAAACTACCGCCGCTACGCCTGTGCCGGCAAGGCTGGTGACGGTCAGGACAGTTGCGGCTTTTCCTTCACCAAGATGCCTGCAGGTCGCGCCTTTGAGCCAGCCGAGGTCGAGCAGTTCATGCGCGAAAAGAAGATCGGCCCGCTCGAGGGCTTTCGATCCAAGGCCGGCTGGCCTTTCGTCGCCGAGATTGCGCTGAAATTCAGCGACGAGGAAAAAAACTGGAAACTCGAGTTCGATTTCGGCGACGAGGCCGACCCTGCCGAGACCGGTGAACTTGTGGACTTTGGCGCCATGGCGTCGCTGGGGCCCTGCCCCAAGTGCGGCGCGCGGGTGTTCGAGTTCGGCAAAAACTATGTTTGCGAGAAGAGCGTGCCGACGGCCGCCCAAGCAAAGCCCTCTTGCGACTTCAAGAGTGGCCAGATCATCCTGCAGCAGCCGATCGAACGCACGCAGATGGAAAAGCTGCTGGCAACTGGCAAGACCGACCTGCTGGACAAGTTTGTCTCCATGCGCACGCGCCGCCCCTTCAAGGCCTTCCTGGCATGGGACGCGGAGGCTGGCAAGGTGAACTTCGAGTTCGAACCCCGCGCCAGCAAATTCCCGCCGCGCAAGACAGCGGCCGGCGCGCCCGCGCGCACCCCGTTTGGGAAGGTGGCGGCCAGCAAGGCTGCGCCTGCCAAAAAGGCAGCTGCAGGCAAAGCCGCGGCAAAAAAAGCCCCGGCAGCCAAGAAGGCAGCCAAGCCCAAGGTGCCACGCAAGGCGGGCGCTGGCCTCGCCCCCAGCCCCGCGCTGGCGGCGGTCATCGGCCCCGAGGCGGTGGCCCGCACCGAGGTGATCAAGAAGCTGTGGGACTACATCAAGGCCAACGGCCTGCAAGATGCGACCAACAAGCGCGCGATCAACGCCGACGCCAAGCTAGAGGCCGTGTTCGGCAAGCCGCAGGTGACGATGTTCGAATTGGCCGGTATCGTCGGCAAGCACCTGCAGGGCTGACGGGGCCCGCTCACGCCCAAGCCCTGGGAGGGCACGGGCGCAGCGCGTCCGGCGAGGGGAGTGCCGCCCGCTTCGGTCGGGGCGCAGGGACGCCCTAGACGGCCAGCGCGTCCTTCACGACGGCCAAGTCCAGTCCGTACATATCGGCAAAGGCCTCCACCGATTGGCCGCTGGCCTCGTAGGCGCGCCGCAAGGCCTCGCGCTTGGCCGCAAGGGCGGCCAGCTCGGACCAGGCCTCGTCCACCAAGGCCAGGGCCTGCGGATCCTGTGTGCGCACCTCGGCCAGCCAATCGGCGCGGTCTTGACCGGCGGCGTGCACTGGCTCCAGCGCGTGGGCGAGGCATCCCAGGGCCCAGGCCCGGGCCGCCTGCGGGTCGCGTCCCTGGCGCCGGCGCCAGATCTCCATCACCGCATGCAGCACATGCTCAGGCGCGGCCGCCTGCACCGGCTCGCCATCAAGGCCGCAGCGGGGATGGCCCTCGGCGACCGCCTGCAGGTAGCGGCTGCTGCGCACATGCTGGCCCAGGGCGAGCTTGAGCTCGGCGGGGACCAGGGCCTCACCGTGGGCGGCCACCAGGTCCTCAAAGATGCCCAGCTTGAGCGGGCGAGGCCGCGGGCCGAACAGGCGCGGATGCAGGTCGGCCAATTGCAGCAGCAGGGGATGCACGGGGCGGGGCGCGGGGCGACCGCCGCCATTGCCGCCATTGCCACCCCTACCGCCCCTACCGCCCCTTCTGTCGTTCGCTCCTCTGGCGATGGCACCGTCAGCGCCGGCCTGGCCTGCGCCACGGCCCTGGCCTCGGCGGCCACGTGACTTGTCGTTGGGAGGGGTTTCGAAAGCGGCCGGGGTATCGGCGGAGGCAGGCAAGGCGTGATCGGTCATGGGGCGACACTGTAGCCGCCCGGGGCACAATCACGGCCATGAAAATCGAAAAAGACACTGTGGTGACCATGCGCCTGCGCGTGGCAGACGAAAAAGGCCAGTTGATCCAGGACGGCAAGGAGCCGGTCTCCTACCTGCACGGTGGCCATGGCAACACCCTGCCGGCCATCGAGCAGGCGCTGGAAGGCAAGAGCGCTGGCGAGCAGGTGAACCTGGTCCTCACACCCCAGGACGGCTTCGGTGAGGTCGACCCCGCCCTGCTGCGGACGATCCCGAAGCGGGACTTCCCTCCGGGGGTGAAGGTGGGCGGCGAACTGGAGCTGCCGGGGCCGGCCGGCGAGCCGCAGGCCTTCACCGTGGTCAAGGTCAAGGGCGACCAGGTCCTCCTCGATGGCAACCACCCACTGGCGGGCCGGACCCTGCGCGTCACGATCGCGGTGACCGATGTCCGCCTGGCCTCAGGCGAGGAAGTCGCCCATGGGCATGCGCACGGCGCCCACGGCCACCATCACCACTGAGGCGAGAACTCGCTAAACGAAAAGGCGCCCCGAAGGGCGCCTTTTGTCGTGCAGTTCGTCCGCGATCAGCGGCCCACCACGCGGGCCATCTCCAGCACCTTGTTGGAGTAGCCCCACTCGTTGTCGTACCAAGAAACGAGCTTGACGAAGGTGCTGTCCAGGGCAATGCCGGCCTCGGCATCAAAGATGGAGGTGCGCGGGTCACCACGGAAGTCGGTGGCGACCACCTTGTCTTCGGTGTAGCCCAGCACGCCCTTGAGCGCGCCTTCGGACTGGGCCTTGAACTCGGCGCAGATGTCCTTGTAGGAGGCTTCTTTGGACAACTCGACGGTCAGGTCGACCACCGACACGTCGGAGGTGGGCACGCGGAAAGACATGCCGGTCAACTTGCCCTTGAGCGAGGGCAGCACCACGCCTACAGCCTTGGCCGCGCCGGTGCTCGACGGAATGATGTTCTCCAAAATGCCGCGGCCACCGCGCCAGTCTTTGTTGGAGGGGCCGTCCACCGTCTTTTGCGTGGCGGTGGCGGCGTGCACGGTGGTCATGAGGCCGCGCTTGATGCCCCACTTGTCATGCAGCACCTTGGCCAGGGGCGCCAGGCAGTTGGTGGTGCAGGAGGCGTTGGAGATGATGGCCTCGCCCTTGTAGGTGTCGTGGTTGACGCCGTAGACGAACATCGGGGTGTCGTCCTTGGAAGGGGCGGACATGATCACCTTCTTGGCGCCCGCGTCCAGGTGCTTTTGCGCGCCGGCCTTGTCCAGGAAGATGCCGGTGGCCTCGATCACGATGTCGGCGCCGACTTCGCCCCATTTCAATTCAGCGGGGTCTTTGACCGCGGTCAGGCGGATCTTTTTGCCGTTGACGATCAGGGTGTTGCCGTCGACCGAGACCTCGCCCTCGAAGCGGCCATGGACGCTGTCGTACTTGAGCATGTAGGCCAGGTAATCGGGTTCTAGCAGGTCGTTGATGCCGACCACTTCGATGTCCTTGAAGTTTTGCACCGCGGCGCGAAACACCATGCGGCCAATGCGACCGAACCCGTTGATACCAATCTTGAGAGCCATCTGCGTGATCCCGTGAGGAGTTGAAAAAGAAAGCCTGATTCAGCCCGCGAGCACCGCGCGGACGGTGTCCGCAACGTTCTCGGGCGTGAAGCCGAAATGCTTGAACAGTACTGGCGCGGGGGCCGACTCGCCGTAGGTGTCGATGCCCACCACCGCGGCGCAGCCGTATTTCCACCAGCCATCGGTGACACCCATCTCGACGGCGATTCGCGGCACGCCGCGCGGCAGCACTTCTTCCTTGTAGGCGCGGTCCTGCCGGTCGAAGGTGGTGGTCGAGGGCATGGAGACCACCCGCACCGCGATGCCGCCGGCGGCCAGTTGCTCCTGCGCTTTGAGGGCAAGCTGCACCTCGGAGCCGGTGGCGATGATCACCGCCTGGGCCTTGCGCTTCATGCCCACTTCAGAGGGCTCGGCCAGCACGTAGGCGCCGCGAGGAATGTCTTCCAGGCCGGCCTTGGGCAGGTAGGGCAGGTTCTGGCGTGAGAGCAACAGCGCGGTCGGGCGGTGCTTGTTTTCCAGCGCCACGGCCCAGGCCACCGCAGTTTCGGCGGTGTCTGCGGGACGCCAGACGTCCAGACCAGGAATAAGACGCAGACTGGCTGCGTGCTCGATCGACTGGTGGGTGGGGCCGTCCTCGCCCAGGCCGATGGAGTCGTGGGTGAACACGTGAATCACACGTTGCTTCATCAGCGCCGCCATGCGGATAGCGTTGCGGCTGTAGTCGCTGAAGGTGAGGAAAGTGCCACCATAGGGGATGAAGCCACCGTGCAGGGCCACGCCGTTCATGATGGCGGCCATGCCGAACTCGCGCACGCCGTAGTTGATGTGGCGGCCCAGGTGACCGGCATCGTCTCGCTTGACCGAGCCGTCGGCGTTCATGCGCAGGGCCGGGGTGCTCTTGGTGTTGGTCAGATTGGAGCCGGTCAGGTCGGCGCTGCCGCCCAGCAGCTCCGGCAGGCCGGCGGTGAAGGCTTCCAGCGCGATCTGCGAGGCCTTGCGCGAGGCCACGGTCTCGGCTTTGGCGTGAGCACCAATGGCGGCGTCGACCGCCACTTGGGCGAACTGGCGGGGCAGCTCGCCCTTCATGCGGCGCTCGAATTCAGCAGCCAGCTGCGGGTGGGCCTTGGCGTAGGCGGCGAAACGTTGCTTCCATTCGGCCTGGCTCTTCTTGCCTGCGGCCTTGGCATCCCAGGCGGCGTAGACATCCTTGGGAATCACGAAGGGCTCGTGAGTCCAGCCGATGGACGCGCGCGTGAGCTTGATCTCCTCGGCGCCCAAGGGCTCACCGTGGGCCTTGGCGGTGTTGGCGCGGTTGGGGGAGCCCTTGCCAATGTGGGTCTTGGCCACGATGAAGGTGGGCTTGTCACTCGACTGGCGGGCCTTGGCAATGGCGGCGTCGACGGCGTTGACATCGTGGCCGTCGATGGGACCGACCACGTTCCAACCATAGGCCTTGAAGCGGGAGGCGGTGTCGTCGATGAACCAGGGAGCGACTTGGCCGTCGATGGAGATGCCGTTGTCGTCGTAGACCGCGATCAGTTTGTTCAGCTTCCAGGCACCGGCCAGGGCGCAGGCCTCATGGCTGATGCCCTCCATCAGGCAGCCGTCGCCCAGGAACACATAGGTGTGGTGGTCGACGATGGCGTGATCAGGCTGGTTGAACTCGGCGGCCATCAGCTTTTCAGCCAGCGCCATGCCCACCGCGTTGGTGATGCCCTGGCCCAGCGGGCCTGTGGTGGTTTCCACGCCGGGGGTAATGCCCACCTCAGGGTGGCCGGCGGTCTTGCTGTGGAGCTGGCGGAAATTCTTCAGCTCCTGCATCGGCAGGTCGTAGCCGGTCAAGTGCAGCAGCGAATAAATCAGCATCGAACCGTGGCCGTTGGACAGCACGAAGCGGTCACGATCAGCCCAATGCGGGTCGCTGGGGTTGTGCTTGAGGTGGCGAGCCCAGAGCGCGACAGCGATGTCGGCCATGCCCATGGGGGCGCCCGGGTGTCCCGAGTTGGCTTGTTGAACGGCATCCATGGACAAGGCGCGGATTGCGCTTGCCATTTGTTGGGGGGTGGCCATCGGGCGGGGACTCCGGGATGAAGGTGAGGGGGCGGGAAACACCGCATTTTACCGACCGCTCAGTCGTAGGCCCGTCGACTACAGTGCTGGCATGTCATCCCAAGCCGCTGCGACGCCTCTGGCCCCCGCCTGTGCGATGGTGCTCGCCGCCGGCCGTGGCGAGCGCATGCGCCCCCTGACCGATCGCACCCCCAAGCCACTGCTCATGGTGCACGGCAAGCCCTTGATGCAGTGGCCGCTCGAGGCCCTGGCCAGCGCCGGCGTCGAGCGGGCTGTTGTCAACACGGCCTGGCTGGGGGAGCAGATCGAGGAGACCTTCGGCACCGGACTGCCGGGCGGACCCCTTCTTTCCTATTCCCACGAAGGCCGGGACTTCGGCGCTGCGCTCGAGACGGCCGGCGGCATCGCCCGGGCGCTGCCCCTGCTGGGGGACATTTTCTGGGTGGTGGCGGGCGATGTCTTCATGCCAGGCTTCAATTTTCCACGTGACGTGTTTGAGCGTTTCGCCGCCAGCGACGCCTTGGGTCACCTGTGGCTGGTGCCCAACCCGCCGCACAACCCGCGGGGCGACTTCGGTCTGGCCGCCGACGGCCTGGCCCTGAACCAGGTGCCCGAAGGCGCGCCGCGCTGGACCTTTTCTACCGTGGGCCTGTACAAGCGCGCCCTGTTTTCAGGTCTGCCTGCGGGCAACCCGCAGGGCCTCAAGGCCCCGCTGGCACCGCTGCTTAGGCAAGCCATGGACAATGGCGTCATTACCGCCCAGCGCTGGGACGGTCCCTGGACGGACGTGGGCACGCCCGAGCGACTGGCGGCACTGAACGATGAGCTTGCGCCCGCCCATGACACCGCACGGGCATCGACGGGCGCCCACTGAACCTGCCGACACCCACCTACGACACAACGCAACACGGACCTGCAATGCCATGAGCACCCATGTCTACGCCGAACGCCGCGCCCGACTCGCCGCCCAACTGGGTCCGCAGGGCATCGCCCTGATTCCCACCGCGCCCGAACGTCCCCGCAACCGGGACAGCGATTACCTCTACCGGCACGACAGCTACTTTTACTACCTCACCGGTTTCACCGAGGCCAATGCCTGGCTGGTGCTGACCGGGGACGGCAAGAGCCGCCTTTTTTGCCTGCCCAAGGACATGGAGCGCGAGATTTGGGACGGCTATCGCCTGGGCCCCGACGCCGCGCCCGGCGCGCTCGGCGTCGATGAGGCCTTCGCGATCGGCGAGCTGGAGGCCCACTTGCCCAAGCTGCTGGAAAACCGTGACGCGGTCTGGTACCCCTTTGCCATCCACGAAGGCCTCGAGTCGCGGGTCGGCGGCTGGCTGTCCAAGGTGCGCGCCCGGGTGCGCTTTGGTGCAATCTGCCCCGAGCAGCAGCGGGACCTGTGCGGCCTGCTCGACGAGATGCGTCTGGTCAAGGACGCCCACGAGCAAGATGTGATGCGTCGCGCCAGCGCCATCAGCGCCCGCGGCCATGTACGGGCCATGCAGACCAGCGCCCGCATGCTGCGCGCCGGCCAGGAAGTGCGTGAATACCACTTGGACGCCGAGCTGCTGCACGAGTTTCGCGCCGGCGGCTCGCAGTACCCCGCCTACGGCTCCATCGTCGCGGCGGGCGACAACGCCTGCGTGCTTCACTACCGCGCGGGCGACCGGCCGCTGCGCGCGGGCGAGTTGGTCCTGATCGACGCCGGCTGCGAGCTTGATGGCTATGCCAGCGACATCACACGCACCTTCCCGGCCAACGGCCAATTCACCGGCCCGCAGCGCGCGGTGTATGACCTCGTCCTGGCCTCCCAGGACGCGGCCGTCGCCGCCACCCGCGCCGGTGCGCGCTTCATCGACCCGCACGAGGCCACGGTGAAGGTGCTGTCCCAGGGCCTGCTGGACCTGGGCCTGCTCGATCGCAACCAGGTCGGCGGCGTGGAGGACGTGATCGAAAAGCGCGCCTACTTCCAGTTCTATATGCACCGCACCGGCCACTGGCTGGGGATGGACGTGCACGACTGCGGCAGCTATGTCGAGCCGTCCGAAGTGGGCAATGGCAGCGAGCGGCGCGACCCGCTCTCGGGCGAGGTGATCGTCAACCGCCCCAGCCGCATCCTGCGCCCGGGCATGGTGCTGACCATCGAGCCGGGTCTTTACATCCGGCCTGCCGCGGGCGTGCCCGAGCAGTTCCACCACATCGGTATCCGGATCGAAGACGACGCCATCGTCACCGAAACCGGCTGCGAATTGATCACGCGGGGGGTGCCGGTGAAGGCTGATGACATCGAGGCCTTGATGCGGGCCTGAGAGCCCGACCCGCGCCTGTGGGCCCTGGGCCATGCGCGGCGTCGCCGCCAAGGAATCGTCTGCCGCGGGAACAAAAGGGCGCGCCGAATTTCATCGTCGGGGTTCAGGCGCTCCATGACCAACAAGATCAGGTCACGCGGCAGGTCTTTGCAGGCCGTGATCTGGCTGGCCAATGACAGACTGGGCACCGGCACTCCCAAGCAATAGCCCGAGCTCTCCAAGGGGCAGCCCAGCAGGCGACCGGTGCAGCACTACAATCGGCCCCCACATTCGACGCCTGTCGCCCTGGCGGCGGCGCAAGACGGAGATCCGCCCATGCCCGCGACCCCCCCCATGAAGCCGGAAGACAAGCGCGCCCTGCTGCGCCAGGCCGCCCTCGAGTACCACGAGTTCCCGACCCCCGGCAAGGTCGCCATTCAGGCCACCAAGCAGCTGTCCAACCAGCACGACCTGGCACTGGCCTACTCGCCGGGCGTGGCCGCACCTTGCGAAGAGATCGTCAAGGACCCGGCCGCCGCCTTCCGCTACACCAGCCGTGGCAACTTGGTGGCCGTGGTCACCAACGGCACCGCGGTGCTGGGGCTGGGCGACATCGGCCCGCTGGCGGCCAAGCCGGTGATGGAGGGCAAGGGCGTCCTGTTCAAGAAGTTTGCCGGGATCGATGTTTTTGACATCGAGATCAACGAAAAGAACGACCTGGACAAGCTGGTCGATATCATCGCGGCGCTGGAACCGACGTTTGGCGGCATCAACCTCGAGGACATCAAGGCGCCCGACTGCTTCTATGTCGAACGCAAGCTGCGCGAGCGCATGCAAATCCCGGTCTTCCACGACGACCAGCACGGCACCGCCATCGTGGTTGGGGCGGCCATCCTCAACGGCCTCAAGGTCGTGGGCAAGGACATCAAGAAGGTCAAATTGGTGACCTCTGGCGCCGGTGCCGCCGCACTGGCGTGCCTGCAACTGCTGATCAAGATCGGGCTGCCGCGGGAGAACATCTTTGCGACTGACTTGGCAGGTGTGGTCTACAAGGGCCGCACCGAGCTGATGGACGAGGACAAGATCCAGTTCGCGCAGGACACACCCCACCGCACCCTGGCTGAGGTGATTGCTGGCGCCGACATCTTCCTGGGTCTGTCGGCCGGCGGGGTGCTCAAAGCCGAGATGGTCAAGACCATGGCCAAAGACCCCATCATCATGGCGCTGGCCAACCCGAACCCGGAGATCTTGCCGGCCGAGGCCAAGGCGGTGCGCCCCGACGCCATATTGGCCACCGGCCGTACCGACTACCCGAACCAGGTCAATAACGTCCTGTGCTTCCCCTATATCTTCCGCGGCGCGCTCGACTCAGGCGCGACCACCATCACCACCGAGATGGAAATCGCGGCCGTGCATGCCATCGCCGATCTGGCCCAGGCCGAGCAAAGCGAGGTGGTGGCCGCGGCCTACGCCGGCGAGCAGCTGGCCTTCGGTCCTGAATACCTGATTCCCAAACCCTTCGACCCGCGGCTGATGATGAAGATCGCGCCGGCGGTGGCCGAGGCAGCCGTTGCGAGCGGCGTGGCCTCGCGCCCGGTGAAGGACATGGGCGCCTACCGCGAGAAGCTGCAAAGCTTTGTCTACGCCTCAGGCAGCATGATGAAACCCATCATGGATGCCGCCAAGCGGGCTCGCAAGAAGCGCGTGGCGTACAGCGAAGGGGAAGAAGAGCGGGTGCTGCGCGCAGCCCAGATCGTGGTGGACGAAGGGTTGGCCCGTCCCATCCTCATTGGCCGGCCAGACGTGATCGCCAAGCGCATCGAAAAGTTCGGCCTGCGCCTGCGCGCTGGCGTCAACTATGACGTGGTCAATGTGGAGCAGGACGACCGCTACCGAGACTTCTGGCAAACCTACCACCGCATGACAGAGCGCAAGGGCGTCACGGTGCAGATCGCCAAGATCGAGATGCGCCGGCGCCTGTCCCTGATCGGCGCCATGATGGTGCACAAGGGCGAGGCCGATGGTCTGATCTGCGGCACCTGGGGCGTGCCCGCGATGCACCTGCAGTACATCGACCAGGTGCTGGGACGCCGACCCGGGGTCAACACCTATGCCGCGATGAACGGGCTGCTGCTGCCCGGGCGCCAGGTCTTCCTGGTCGACACCCACTTCAACTACGACCCCAGCGCCGAGCAACTGGCCGAGATCACCCAGATGGCGGCCGAGGAAATGCTGCGCTTTGGCATCAAGCCCAAGGCCGCGCTGCTCTCCCACTCCAACTTCGGCAGCAGCGGCCAACCGAGTGCGCTCAAGATGCGCGAGGTACTGGAATTGCTGCAGCGCACTGCGCCGTGGCTGGAAGTTGACGGCGAAATGCATGGCGACGTGGCCCTCGACGCTGCCGCCCGGCAGCAGGTCATGCCAGAGAGCACCCTGCAGGGCGACGCCAACCTGCTGGTGTTTCCCAACATCGACGCGGCCAACATTGCCTACAACCTGCTGAAGACAGCAGCCGGCGGCAATATCGCCGTGGGCCCGGTGCTGCTGGGCTCGTCCAAGCCGGTCCACATCCTGACCGCGAGCGCCACGGTCCGGCGAATCGTCAATATGACGGCCTTGACGGTGGCAGACGCGAACGCCAGCCGCTGAAATTCAAAGGCCCCTCGGCGGCAGCGTGTACTAACTTATTTCGTAGCCGCGGCCCCCGCCAAAGGCCTTTTCCGATGCCCAAATTTTGGGCAGGAGCTTGCCTTTCAGCAAGGTATCCGTCACACTCTCGCCTTGAAGCGTCCGGGTAAACCCCGGGCTGCGGCGCCTCTCCGGTTCCATTCTGACGGTCTGCCCCTGGCAAGCCCACCAATTTCCGCCCCTGACGCGCATCAGTGTCAACGTCCTAGCGTCGCAAGTTTGCGCAAACTAGCAGACAAGGCGGCAAATGGTGTGAGCGGCGGGTCGGTATTGCGGTGGAACACGGGCGCCAAGTGCCAGTTCTTGATCATTTGTGGAGTATTGCCCGATGAAACGGGACCTGTTTTTGACCATGGAAAGAGACGCGGAGATGGATCCATCCCTTCGCCCCCCAGACAGCGAGACGCCCCTCAAGGGCGTGCGCAGCAACATCGTGCAGTCGATCCGCGCCTACCGGGTGCAAGACCTGCAGGATGCGGCGACCGCACTCGGACACCACTTCCTCTATGCCAACCTGGCCCAGGCCCAGAGCAAACAGGATGTGCTGGACTTGATCGCCCAGCAGTTCATTCTTCCCACCCACGTGGGCAAGAACTTCGACGCCCTGTACGACTGCATGACCGACCCAGTCCACAAGTCTGGCCCCCAGCCTGGTTTCGTGGTAGTGCTCGAGCAGATTCCGGCCCATGTGAAGTTCGACAAGGAAGCACGCGAGCAGCTCCTCGATATCTTCCGCGACACCGCCGACTACTGGTCGGACCGGAAGGTACCCTTCCGATGTTTCTATTCTTTTCTGTAGCCCGTTCTGCACCCACCGGCCAAGCAGAACGGGCGAATGAGGCCCAAGGCGAAGCGCAAGCACCGCTCGCCGACAACGGGGAAAAGATGCCCACCGACAAACTGGTGGACGTGTCTCCCCTGGCACTGCGAATGAGCAGCCCTTTCAACGCCGGGTATTGGCTGAGCGCAGCCTGAGCTGCAAGCACCCCTACCCTGCGCGAGAAAAGCCCGGCACTGCCGGGCTTTTTCTTGGGTGATCGGCCACGACCCACAGCGAATGGGTCGGCCTTTGCATTCACGCCATCAATAGCTCAAATCGATAATTTGAGTTGGTGCGCATTCGGATTGCGCACCATGATGGGCGTCGATCAACGAGGCTGGGCCCCTGAAGTCCGCCACGGGTCGATAACCAAGGAGACTGGAATGCGCACATCAATTCTGGCAGCCAGCGCACGCATGGCAATGACCGTCCTGCTGGCGGCAGCCTCGCTGAGCGCAGCCGCCCAGGAGTGGCCGACCAAACCCATACGGCTGATCGCGCCGCAGGCGCCTGGTGGCGGTCCCGAGCGGGTGATCCGGGGCATCGCTCAGGGCCTGAGCCAACGCCTGGGCCAGCCGGTCGTGGTGGAGTACAAGCCTGGCGCGGCTGGCAACCTGGGTACGGCCGATCTGGCGCGCTCACCGGCCGATGGCTACACCTGGATGCTGGCCGCGGAGAACTCCCTCACCATCAACCCCTTCGTCTACAAGAACCTGGGCTTCAACCGCCAGGATGTCGCGGCTTTTAACCTGATCGCCAGCCTCAACCAGTTGCTGGCGTGTCACCCCAAGGTGGGCGCGAACTCCCTTCAGGACCTGGTGCGCATCGCCAAGTCGAGGCCGATGACCTACTCGAGCGCTGGCCCGGGCTCCAACGGCCAAATGACCATGGAAATGCTGCTCACCGACCTGGGCATCCAGATGACGCACGTCCCCTACAGGGGGCCCGCGCCAGCGGTGCAGGACGTGCTGAGCGGCCAGGTGGACTGCACCTTCATCGTGACCGCGGCCGTCGTCGAGCATGTCAAGTCCAAGGGGCTGGTCGGGATCGCCACCACCAGCCTGTCGCGGATTCCCTCGGCGCCGGACATCCCCACCATGAAAGAGGTCGGGATGCCCAATTTCGAGGGCAACTTCTGGCTGGGGATGTTCGCACCACGTGGCCTGCCCAAGGCCATTCAGGACAAGTTCGGCAAGGCCCTGGACGAGGTAATCCGGACGCCGGAGGTGCGCGAGGCGATGGCCGTCAACAACACCATTTTGGTAGGCTCCAACCCCGAGGTAGCGCAGGCAGAGATCAACAAGGCCGCCCAACGGTGGGAAAAAGTCGCCAAACGCCTGAACCTCAGCATTGACTGAAACCCACCCGTTCGATGACCGCCCGTCCTAATTTCATCTTTATCCTGGCCGACGATCTCGGCTACGCCGACTTGGGCTGCGCTGGCGCGCGTGACGCCGACAACAGGCCCGCCGACGTCTCGCCGCGACTGGACCAGATGGCCACCGAGGGGGTGCGGTTCACCCACGGCTACAGCAATTCCGCGGTGTGCTCGCCCACCCGCTTTGCGCTGATCACAGGGCGCTGGCAATACCGGCTGCGCGGGGCCGCCGAAGAGCCGATCGCCAACGCCCACGGCGACAAGGTGCTGGGCATACCTCCCGCACACCCGACCCTGCCCTCTTTGCTGGCTGGCGCCGGCTATCGCACCGCGCTGGTGGGCAAGTGGCACCTGGGGTATCCGCCGCATTTCGGTCCCCGGCTGTCGGGCTACCAGGAGTTTTTCGGCTTTCACTCTGGCGGCGCAGATTACTTCGCCCATACCGGGCCTCGGGGCGGCAAAGACCTGTGGGAAAACGAGACTGCGGTCGAGGTGCCGGGCTATCTCACGGACCTCCTGAGCCAACGGGCGGTGAATTTCATCGAGCGCCAGGATAGCCATACGCCCTTCCTCCTCAGCCTGCACTACAGCGCGCCGCACTGGCCTTGGCTGACGAGGGACGACGAGGCCGAGTCGGCGCGTACAGCCAGCAACGGCGTTCACACGGATGGGGGATCGATCGCGACCTACCACCGCATGATCCACCACATGGACGAGGGGATCGGCTGGGTGCTCGACGCATTGGCGCGAAAGGGCTTGGACCACAACACCTTGGTCGTGTTCACCAGCGACAACGGCGGTGAGCGCTTCTCGAACAACTGGCCCTTCTCGGGCCAGAAGATGGACTTGCTAGAGGGAGGCATCCGGGTGCCGGTGATCGCGCGCTGGCCGGCGCAGATCGCCCAGGGCCAGGTCAGCACGATGACCCACCTGACCATGGACTGGACAGCAACGATGCTGGCGGCCGCAGGCGTAGCCATTCCCGACAGCCATCCCCTAGACGGTGTGGACCTGCGCCCAGGGCTGCACGACCCCGCCTGGCAACGCCCCGGGACCATGGCCTGGCGCATGAAGCACCGCAGCCAGCGCGCCCTGGTCCACGAGGGCTGGAAGTACTTGCAGGTTGATGGCATCGACTACCTGTTCGATCTCAAAGCCGATGCGCGCGAACGCGCGAACGTCGCTCGCCGCCACCCAGAGCGGCTGGCTGATCTGCGGGCGCGCTGGGAGGCCTGGAATGCACAGCTGCCGCCTATCCCCGAAGAGGCACAGTCCCGCGTGCCGTATTCCAAGCAAGACATGCCGTCCTAGCGGCCTGCACACGGAGGCGTCTGGACGAAGGACATCCACGGGTCGTCTCCGGTTGCGCCATGCCGAGAACCCCTTCTGGAAGCGCCCTTGCGCGCCCGGGCGGTTTCGGCCTGCGGCCAAGGGCAGACATCTGAGGTAGGCTGCGCACCTGAAGCGGGGCCGGCGGCCCCGGTATCCAGGAGCCAGAGGCAGCATGAAGCAATCGGATTCCCCGATCAGTGACAGGGGTGGCAACAGGGGCACAGGCGGCAGCGGGCTGCGAAACGCGGCGGCGATCCCGCCGCAGTACAGCGCCATCATCGAGCAGCACCGTCGCACGCCGGGCGGACTGCTCCCGATGCTGCACGGCTTTCAGGATGCCCTGGGCTGGGTGCCGCGAGAGGTGGTGCCGCTGGTTGCCGAGGCCATGAACCTGTCGCAGGCCGAGGTGCACGGGGTGATTTCCTACTACCACCACTTCCGCGCCGAGCGCCCTGGGCAGCATGTGCTGCAAATCTGCCGGGCGGAGTCGTGCAAGGCTTGCGGTGCCGACGCGCTGTGGGAACAGGCCCGGACCGCTCTGGGCTGCGACGCCCACCAAACCAGCGCCAATGGCCAGGTGACCCTGGAGCCTGTGTACTGCCTCGGGCTGTGCGCCGCCTCGCCAGCGCTGCGCCTGGACGACCAGGTCCATGCCCGGGTCGATGGCCGTATGCTGGGCGGTCTCTTGCGCCGGGTGGTGGGCCAATGACGATGGGCATTCGGGTTTTTGTTCCCTGCGACAGCGGCGCGCTCGCCTTGGGGGCGGACGCTGTCGCGGCAGCCATCGAAGCCGAGGCACAGGCGCGCGGGCAAGCGGTGCATTTGGTACGCAACGGATCGCGTGGGCTGTTCTGGCTGGAGCCCCTGGTGGAGGTTGAGACCGAGCAAGGCCGTGTGGCCTACGGACCCGTGACGGCTGGCGAAGTGGCCGGACTATTCGACGCCGGCTTCCTGCAGGGGGCGGAGCACCCGCTGTGCCTGGGCCCCACCGAACGCATCCCCTTCCTCGCACAGCAGGAGCGCCTCACTTTCGCGCGTGTCGGAGTGACCGAGCCGCTCTCCCTTGCCGACTATGAAGCCCACGGGGGCTGGGCAGGGCTGCGCAAAGCCTTGGCGATGAGCGGGCCGCAGATCGTGCAACAGGTCACCGAGTCCGGGCTACGCGGTCGGGGCGGGGCGGCCTTTCCGGCCGGCATCAAATGGCAGACGGTGGCGGCAGCCCCCGGCGCGCAGAAGTATGTGGTGTGCAATGCCGACGAGGGGGACTCGGGCACCTACTCCGACCGCATGGTCATGGAGGGCGACCCCTATCTGCTGATCGAGGGGATGGTGATCGCCGGCCTGGCCGTGGGCGCGACCCAGGGCCTGGTCTATGTCCGCAGCGAGTACCCGCACGCCATTGCCGCCCTGCGCGAGGCGATCGAGCGCGCGACCGAGGCCGGCTGGCTCGGCCCCGATGTGGCCGGCAGTGGCCACACCTTCACGCTCGAAGTGCGGGTGGCGGCCGGGTCCTATGTCTGCGGTGAGGAGACGGCGCTGCTCGAAAGCCTGGAAGGCAAGCGCGGCATCGTGCGCGCCAAGCCCCCGCTGCCAGCGGTGCAGGGCCTGTTCGGGCAGCCGACCATTGTGAACAACGTGATCACGCTGGCCAGCGTTCCGCTGATCCTCGCCAAGGGGGCCGCCCATTACAGGGACTACGGCGTCGGCCGCTCGCAGGGGACGCTGCCCTTCCAGCTGGCGGGCAATGTGCGCTTCGGTGGCCTGGTTGAAAAAGCCTTCGGACTGACGCTGCGTGAGCTGGTCTTCGGCTTCGGCGGCGGCACCCGCAGCGGGCGCCCGGTCAAGGCCATTCAGGTGGGCGGCCCGCTGGGCGCCTATGTGCCCGAGGATCACTGGGACGTGCCGCTCGACTACGAGGCCTATGCAGCCATTGGCGCGGTGTTGGGCCATGGCGGTGTGGTGGTCCATGACGACACCGCCGACATGGCGGAGCTTGCGCGTTACGCCATGGACTTTTGCGCGCTCGAAAGCTGCGGCAAGTGCACGCCCTGCCGGATCGGCTCTACCCGCGGGGTGGAGGTGATCGACCGTATCCGCCGCGGCGAGAACCGCGCGCAGCAGGTTGTCCTGCTGCGCAGCCTGTGCGACACCATGACCCATGGCAGCCTCTGCGCCATGGGCGCGATGACGCCCTACCCGGTGCTGTCCGCGCTGGATCACTACGGGTCCGACTTTGGCCTCGCGCCGGAAGGCGCTGTGCAGCCCCTACCGGGCACCGGAACCGCCATATGAACAACGCCCACTGCAAGGCACTGCGATGCTGACATCCACAGACATCGACTTCGGAACCCCCGCGTCCGTCTCGGACGAACAAGTCACCCTGGACATCGACGGCTACCCAGTACGCGTGCCCAAGGGCACCTCGCTGCTGCGCGCGGCGGTCCATGCGGGCGTGCAGGTGCCCAAGCTGTGCGCCACCGACAGCCTGCAACCTTTCGGCTCCTGCCGGCTGTGCCTGGTCGAGGTTCAGGGGCGCAAGGGCTTCCCGGCCTCCTGCACCACGCCCGCCGAGAACGGCATGGTGGTGCGCACGCAAACCCCCCGCCTGCAGGAATTGCGGCGCGGCGTGATGGAGCTCTATATCAGCGACCATCCCCTGGACTGCCTGACCTGCAGCGCCAACGGCAACTGCGAACTGCAGACACAGGCCGGGGTGGTGGGCCTGCGCAACGTGCGCTACGGGGTCGGACCTCAGGCCGGCGCGCATCACTGTGACCTGCCCCAGGACAGCTCCAACCCCTACTTCACCTTCGACCCGTCCAAGTGCATCGTCTGCTCGCGCTGCGTGCGGGCCTGCGAGGAAACCCAGGGTACTTTCGCGCTGACGATTGCAGGCCGGGGCTTCGACAGCCATGTCTCCGCAGGACAGGATCAGCCCTTCATCGACAGCGAGTGCGTCTCCTGCGGCGCCTGCGTGCAGGCCTGCCCGACGGCCTCCCTTCAGGAGAAGACGGTCATCGAACTCGGCCAGCCCGAGCACGCGGTGCTCACCACCTGCGCTTACTGCGGCGTGGGCTGCGGCTTCAAGGCCGAGATGAAGGGCAACACCGTGGTGCGCATGACGCCCTGGAAAGACGGCAAGGCCAACGAGGGACACTCTTGCGTCAAGGGTCGGTTCGCCTTCGGCTACGCGACGCACACCGACCGCATCACCACGCCCATGGTGCGAGAAAAGATCACGGACCCCTGGCGCGAGGTGGGCTGGGACGAGGCGCTGCGCTTTGCGGCCGAGCGATTGCAGGCCATCCAGGCCCGGCATGGCAAGGACGCGGTGGGCGGCATCACCTCCTCGCGCTGCACCAACGAAGAAACCTATCTGGTGCAAAAGCTGGTGCGGGCGGCGCTGGGCACGAACAACGTGGACACCTGCGCCCGGGTCTGCCACTCGCCCACAGGCTACGGCCTCGGGCAGTCGCTCGGGACCTCGGCCGGTACCCAGACCTTCAAGTCTGTCGAGAAGGCCGATGTCATCGTGGTGATCGGCGCCAACCCGACCGACGCGCACCCGGTGTTCGGCTCCCGCATGAAGCGGCGCCTACGCCAGGGTGCCCGCCTGATCGTGGCTGACCCGCGTCGCATCGACCTGGTGCGCTCCCCCCACGTGCAGGCGGACCACCACCTCGCGCTCAAGCCCGGTACCAACGTGGCCCTGATCACCGCGATGGCCCATGTGGTCATGGCCGAGGGCCTGGCCGCGACTGATTTCGTTCAGGCCCGTTGCGACGACAAGAGCTTCCAGGCCTGGCGCGACTGGGTCATGCAGCCAGAGAACTCCCCGGAGGCGACCGAAGCCGTCACCGGTGTGCCCGCGTCGCAGGTGCGCGAGGCCGCCCGTCTCTACGCGCGCGGTCCGAACTCGGCGATCTACTACGGGCTGGGCGTGACCGAGCACGCCCAGGGCTCGACGATGGTTCTGGGCATCGCCAACCTGGCCATGGTCTGCGGCATGGTCGGCCGGGAAGGCGTAGGCATCAACCCGCTGCGGGGGCAGAACAATGTGCAGGGCAGTTGCGACATGGGCAGCTTCCCCCACGAGTTGCCCGGCTACCGGCATATCTCGGACTCGATCACCCGCGCCCAGTTCGAAGACGCTTGGGGGGTGGCGCTCAGCCCCGAGCCGGGCCTGCGCATCCCCAACATGCTCGAGGCGGCGCTGGGCGGCGGGTTCAAGGGGCTGTACTGCCAGGGCGAAGACATCGCCCAGTCAGACCCCGACACCCAGCATGTGGCGGCCGCCCTGGCGGCGATGGAATGCGTGATCGTCCAGGACATCTTCCTTAACGAGACCGCCAAATACGCGCATGTGCTGCTTCCGGGCAGCTCCTTCCTCGAGAAAGAGGGCACCTTCACCAACGCCGAGCGCCGCATCTCGCGCGTGCGCCAGGCCATGCCACCGCTCGCCGGCCTGGCCGACTGGGAGGTGACCCAGCGACTGGCCCAGGCGCTGGGCTATCCAATGCACTACGAGCACCCCAGCCAGATCATGGCGGAGATCGCTGCGCTCACGCCCACCTTTGCCGGCGTCAGCTACGAAAAGCTGGACCGTCTGGGCAGCGTGCAATGGCCCTGCAACGAGAGCACGGGTGAAGCCGGGACGCCGATCATGCACGTGCAGGGTTTCGTGCGCGGACGCGGGCGCTTTTTCATCACCCGCTACGTGGCCAGCGACGAGAAGGTGACGCCGCGCTACCCGCTGCTGCTCACCACCGGGCGGGTGCTCTCGCAGTACAACGTCGGGGCGCAGACGCGCCGGACCGCCAATTCGACCTGGCACACGGAGGACCTGCTAGACCTGCACACGCACGACGCCGAGCAGCGCGGCATCCGTGACGGCGACTGGGTCGGGATCGAGAGCCGCGCAGGCCGCACCGTGCTGCGCGCCCGCGTGAGCGAGCGTATGCAGCCCGGCGTGGTCTACACCACCTTCCACTTCCCCGAGTCCGGGGCGAACGTGATCACCACGGACAGCTCCGACTGGGCCACCAACTGCCCGGAGTACAAGGTCACGGCGGTGCAGGTGGTGCCGGTCAGCGAGCCCTCGGAATGGCAACAGCGAAATGCCCGCTTCGACCAGGAGCAGCAGGCCCTGCTCGCCGGTCGCATTCCGCGCGCCCGCGAGGCCAGCCGGTGAGCGCAGGCCCGAGCCAGGCTCTGCCCGCTGGCGCCAGCCCCTGGGCGGTCCGCCGCTGGAACGGAAGCTGGTCGCCGCCAGGCGACGAGGCGCTGGCCGAGGAGGCCGCGGTCGCTCTGGTGTTCAACGGCATCGCCCATACCGTGATGATGGCCACGCCCACCGACCTCGAGGACTTCGCCCTGGGCTTCACGCTCACCGAGGGGCTGCTTGACAGCCCCTCAGAGTTGTACGGCATCGAAGTGGTGCCGACCGACGCGGGCCTCGAGCTTCAGCTGGAGGTGTCGGCCGCTTGCGAGCGGCGGCTCAAAGAGCGCCGGCGCACCCTGGCCGGGCGCAGCGGCTGCGGCCTGTGCGGCGCCGAGTCGCTTACCCAGGTTCGGCGCAGCCTTGCGCCCGTGGCACCGGTGCAGGTGCACGCCGAGGCCGTCGTGCGCGCGGAAGCCGAGCTGGCCGCGCGGCAGCAGCTGCAGCAGGTCACCGGCGCAACGCACGCGGCGGCCTGGGCGAGCCTGGAGGGACAGTTGCTTCACCTGCGCGAGGACGTCGGCCGGCACAACGCCCTGGACAAATTGGTGGGAACGCTGGTGCGGCAAAGGGTGGCCGTCACCCAAGGGTTCGTGCTGGTGACCAGCCGGGCGAGCTTTGAAATGGTGCAAAAGTCGGTCGCCCTGGGCGCAGGGCTGCTGGCGGCCGTGTCGGCGCCAACTTCGCTGGCTGTGGACTGCGCGCGCGAGGCCAACCTTTGCGTGCTGGGCTTTGTGCGCCCTGGCAAGTTCACCGCCTACACCTTTGGCGAGCGGCTGCTCTGAGGCAAAAAAGGAACGAGGAATGGACCGCGACAATCTGGTCAAGATGGCCAACCGCATCGCCAGCTTCTTCGAGGCCATGCCCACCGAGGCCGAGGCGCAGCAGGAGGTGTGCAACCACCTGCGCAAGTTTTGGGCGCCAACGATGCGCGCCGACTTGGTGGCGGAGATCGACGCTGGCGGCGCTGCGGGCCTGCACCCGCTGGTGCGGGCCGCGGTGACGCGCTTGCGCGGCGAGCTGCTTGCGCCTAAGGGCTGAACCGCCTCAGATCTGCGCGCCGATCTCCAGACACAGGTCGCGGATCCAGCGCAGGCCGGGGTCGGCCTCGCGAAGCTTGTTCCACTGCAGCATTTGCACCAGCTGGGGAATCTTCATCGGCGTGGGCCAGACACGAACCGGCAGGTGCTGCTGCGCGTGCAGCGCAATACGACGGTGCACAGTGGCGAGCCGATCCGTCCCCACCACCAGGCTGGGCAATGCGGCCATGGTGGCCGCGGTGACCTCAATCCGGCGTGAGATGCCCTCGCGCTCGAGGAACCAGCCTTCGAGTACCGGCTGATTGCGGCTGCCGGCAGAGCCATAGCTGGAAACCACATGGCCGGCCTGCAGGTACTGCTCGCGGGTCAGGCTCTCGCGCACCGTCGAGTGACCGTCCCAGCTGACCACCACGTAGTCGTCTTCGAACAGGGGCACACAAGGGTGCAGGCTCGAGACGTACTGCATCGGAATGATGAGGAAGTCCGCCTCGCCCTCCTCCAGCAATTCGTGCGGGGTGCGCGCCTGGGGCTTAAGGTTGATCTGCACCCCGGGCGCGCGGGCGTACAGGGCACGCAGCAGCGTGGGCATGAACACAGTGGTGGTGAAGTCGGACACCAGCATCGAAAACGCGCGCAGCGAGGTCGCGGGATCGAAGGTCGCCGGGGCGACCACATCGCTGTCCACCCGCAGCAGGATCTCGCGCACCGGTTGCTGCAGGGACTCGGCGCGCGCAGTGAGCACCATCTGCCGCCCCATGGGAATGAGCAGGTCGTCGCCGAAATACTCACGCAGGCGCCCCAGGGCGTTGCTCATGGCCGGCTGGCTCAGGTGCACCCGCTCCGCGGCGCGGCTGATGTTGCGCTCCTGGAGCAGGGCGTCCAGTGCCACCAAGAGGTTGAGATCGAGTTGTTTGAATCTCACGGGTTTTCCCTGATATTGGCGGGCTGAATGGGACCAATTCAGTTATTCCATTTTACGAATGCGCAATGGCTTTCTAGAGTCCGGAGCGTCGGGACTATCCCGATGCCAGAACACTCCAGGAGACATTCATGAAACTGCGTCCTACCCTGCGCGCCGCGGCCGTCATCGCCTCTGCACTGACCGCGTCCAGCGCCTTCGCCCAACAGGAGATCAAGATCACCGCCTGCTCCGGCCAGGCACCGGTGTTCTCGTTCGTGAGGCTGATCACGCAAAGCTTCATTCCGACCCTCAACGCCGAGCTGGCCAAGACCAACAAGATCAAGGTCACATGGAACGAGGCCTATGGCGGCACCCTGGCCAAGATCGGCGGCGAGCTAGAAGCCATCCAGCAGGGTGTGTGCGACATGGGCGTCGTCGGCACCGTGTTCCACCCGGCCAAGATGCCGCTGCAGCAGGTGACCTTCATGGCGCCCTTCGGTCCGACCGACCTGCGCCCGGTGGTGAAGGTGATGAACGACATGAACCGCAACAACGCGCTGATGCGCGGCGCCTGGGAGCGGCACAACCAGGTCTTCCTCGCGGGTACCGCAGTGGACGACTACGGCCTGTTCGCCAACTTCCCGGTGAGTCGCTATGAGGACGTCAACGGCAAGAAGATCGGCAGCTCGCCGGTGCCGCTGTCCTGGCTCAAGGGGACCGGTGCCACGGGCGTGGCCTCAGGCCTGCCCTCCTACTACAACGACCTCAAATCCGGCGTGTATGGCGGGGTGCTGACCTTCCTGAGTGCGGCCGCACCGATCAAGCTGTTCGAGGTTGCGCCCAATTACACCCAGACAGGCATGGGCGCGACATTCCCAGGCGCGCTGTCGATGAACAAGCAAACCTGGGACAAGCTCGGTCCCGAGGGCCAGGCGGCGGTCCGCATCGCCTCCGATGCCTACGCGGCGCGCTATGTGTCCGAGACGCAGGCCGCGCTCATCGCCGCCGAAGCCGCTTACAAGGCGGGCGGCGGCAAGATCTCCTCGCTGTCACAGGCCGAGCGGGAGCGCTGGGCCAAGGCGATCGAAAACCCGGCCAAGGCCTGGATCGCGCAAAACGGTCAGCCCGCTCGTGACGTGCTCAAGGCCTACATGGATGCATTGCGCGCCGAAGGCGTGAAGTTCGCCCGCGACTGGGACAAGGAGTGAAGGTGTCGCCAGCCCGCCTGTTTGATGGACTGACCCGGGGCATGAACGCCCTGGGCACCTGTCTGGTGCTGTTCATCATGGGCGTGGTGCTGGCCGACGTCATTGGACGCGGCCTGTTCTCGCGGCCGCTGACGGGCACCGCCGAAATGGTGGCCATGTCGATCGCTGTCGTGGTGTTCCTGCAGTTTCCAAGCACACTGGCAGCAGGGCGGGTGATCGCGGCGGACGGGCTGGTCGAGCGCCTGGGCAGGCGCTCGGTGCGGGCTGAGCAATGGCTGCTGGCTCTCCACCACGCGGTGGGCGCCGGGCTCTTTGCGCTCACGGGGCGCTATGTCTGGCCTCTCCTGCGGATCGCCTACGACAGCGGCGACTACTACGGAACGCCGGCGATGTTCTCCTTCCCGAAGTGGCCGATCTTCAGCGTGATCTTTTTTGGCTGCACGATCATGGCCCTCCAGTACGCGGTGATGACGGTCGGCTTCACGCGGGCGGGCTGGCAACGGCGCCGCTACATCGAGGTCGACCCGGCCAACAAGGTGGTGTCATGAGCCCGCTCGAGACCGGCCTGGCGGGATTCGCCGCGCTCACGCTGCTCATTTACACGGGCATGCACATCTCCACGGCGCTGCTTCTGGTGTCCTTCGTGGGGATCTCGCTGATTCGCGGCGACTGGGCCCTGGCCGGTCAGATGCTGGGGCAGACCGCCACCGATGCGGTCACCGAGTACGAGTTCGGGACCGCACCGCTGTTCGTGCTGATGGGGTTCATGGTGATGGCAGCCGGCATCGGCCGAGACAGCTACATCGTGGCCGAGCGCATGTTCGGTCGCCTGCGCGGCGGCATTGGGCAAGCGACCGTTGTCGGCAATGCGATTTTTTCTGCGGTGACGGGTGTGTCGATCGCCGCGGTGGTGATGTTCACCCGCATGGCCGTGCCGGAGATGCTGCGCCGCGGCTACCCCGAGCGGCTGGCGGTGGGCGTGGTGGCTGGCTCGGCGATGCTGGGCATGCTGATTCCGCCCTCTGTGCTGATGATCATTTACGCGGTGATCACCGAAACCTCCATCGGCGACATGTACAACGCGGGCCTGGTGCCGGGTGTGATCCTGAGCGCGGCCTTCATGGTCACCATTTGGGTGGTGGCGGGCCGTCACCCCGGCATGAAGGCGGCGGCGCAAGCGGTGCGCAGCGAGTCGGGTGACCTCTCGCACACCCGATTGCTGCGGATGATGGTGCCAATCGGGCTGCTGATGCTGCTGGTGCTGGGCGGCATGTACGCCGGTCTGTTCACCGCCACCGAGGCGGGTGCCGTCGGCGCGGCCGGAGCCACCCTGATTGCGCTGGCGCGCCGGGCGCTCACCCCGCGCAGCTTCTGGCAGATCCTGATCGACACCGGCTACGTGACCGCCTCCATCGTCCTGATCATCGCCTCGGCGGCGATGTTCACCCGCTTTCTCGCGATCTCGGGCCTGCCCAGCTACATGAGCCAGTGGATCAACACCCACCAGTTCACCCTGCTGTCGGTGATGTTGGTCTACATCCTGGTCGTGCTGGTGTTGGGCACGGCGCTGGACAGCGTGTCCACGGTGCTGATCGCGGTGCCGGTGTTCGCGCCGGTGTTCAAGGACATGGGCGCCGACCTCGTTTGGGTGGGGATCATCACCATGATCACGGTGGAGATCGGAATCATCACACCGCCCTTGGGCATCAGTCCCTTCATCGTCAAGAGCACCCTGGACGCCGACGGACTGGGTCACCGCATCTCCCTCAACGACATCTACCGGGGAGCGCTGCCCTTTGCCGCCGCGGCGCTGGTGGTGGTGGGCCTGATCGTGGCCTGGCCGCCGCTGGCACTTTGGTTCAGGTAGCCCCATCTACCCACGCAACCCTCTTTTTTCGGAACTCCTCGTGTTCAAGTACTTCCCCACCAATTACGTTTGGAACCTCTCGGTCGACCTGGCTATCGAGATGGGCGCGCGCATCGGCGAGATCGAGGCCATGTGTGCGCCGCTGCAGGAGGCCGCCAAGGCGCCCGACGCGGCCGGCACAAAGGCCTTCCGGGAGACCTGGTCGCAGATGGCAGACAAGCTCTGCGACCTGGCCGCCGAAGACGAGGCCGCTGGCCGGCTGATCTCGGCCGGCGAGAAGTACAACCGCGCAGCCACCTACCTGCTGACATGTGAAAGGCTGCAAGCCCATGGCGCACCCGGGCGGGTGGCGCTTTACCAGCGCTTTCTCGAGGTCTTCGCGCGCGGGCTGCAGCTGTCTCAGGAAAACTGCGAGCGGGTGACGATTGCCTACGAAGGCAAGGAGCTCTCGGCGCTTTACGTGCGTGCCGAGGGCGTGCAGGGGCCGGCGCCGATCCTGGTGCAGGTCAACGGCCTGGACTCCACCAAAGAGATGAAGTACCGCGTCGGCCTGCCCGCTTGGCTGGCCAAGCGCGGCGTGTCCTCCCTCATCGTGGACCAGCCCGGCACCGGCGAAGCCCTTCGCCTGCATGGCCTCACCGCCCGCTTCGACAGTGAGCACTGGGCCAGCCGCGTGGTCGACTGGCTCGAGACACGGCCTGAGGTGGATGCCAAGCGTATCGGCATGGAAGGCGTGTCCCTGGGCGGTTACTACTGCCCGCGGGCGGTGGCCTTCGAGCCGCGCTTTGCCTGCGGTGTGGCCTGGGGCGCCAACCACGACTGGCGTGATGTGCAAAAGCGCCGGCTGCAACGCGAGGGCAACCTGCCGGTGCCGCACTACTGGGCCCATGTGTGCTGGGTCTGGGGCGCCAAGGACATCGACGACTTCATGCGCATCGCCGAGAACGTGCACCTCGACGGCATTCTGGACCGGGTGCGCGTCCCCTTCCTCGTGACCCACGGCGAGAAGGACTCGCAGATCCCGCTGCAGTGGGCGCATCGCACCTACGAGCAGTTGGTCAACAGCCCAAAGCGCGAGCTCAAGGTCTTCACCGAGCGCGAGGGCGGCGTGCAGCACTCGAGTTTCGACAACAGCATCAACGCTGGCCACTACATCGCCGACTGGGTGGCGCAGGCGCTGGGCGGCCACACCCGCTGAGCCAGTACCCCTGCAGCGCCCCATCTGAATTTTTCTCGAGAGAGGTCTTCCCATGAACATCATCGGACCCGATGAACTGCTGTTCGGCGTCGACGACGTCGCCGCATGCACCCAGTACCTGACCGACTACGGCCTCACGCCTGTCGACGTCGGCCCCGCGGGCGGCCGCTTCGAGGCCGAAGACGGCACGGCGGTCGTCATACGCGGCAAGGACGACCCGTCCCTGCCTGCGGGGCTGGGCACCGCCTCCATGCTGCGCAAGACCACCTATGGCGTGGCCGACGCGGCGACGCTGGAGGCGATCGCCAAGGAGTTGGGCCGCGACCGCGAGGTCCAGCGCCTGGCCGACGGCAGCCTGCAGACGGTGGACGACATGGGCTTCGTCCTGGGCTTTCAGCGCACGGTGCGCCGGCCGGTGCGGACCCCGGCCGAGACCCTCAACGCGCCCGGGGCAGCACCGGGCCGGCCAATCAATGCGGTGGCGGTCGACGAGGGCGCCAGCGCCCGGCCGCTCACGCTCTCGCACGTGGTCTATTTCGTCCCCGATGAGGCCAAGGCCGCCGCCTTCTACACCCAGCGCCTGGGCTTTCGCGAGACCGACCGCCTGCTGGGCGCAGGCGGCTTTCTCCGACCGGCGGGCACCCAGGACCACCACACCCTGTTCATGATCCAGACCCCACCCTTCATGAAGGGGGTGGAGCACTTCACCTTCCACATGGCTGGACCGACCGCCATGCTGCAGGCCGGCTACCGGTTCACCGGCAAGGGCTACGAGTCCTTCTGGGGCCCGGGCCGGCACAAGATGGGGAGCAACTGGTTCTGGTACTTCAACAGCCCCCTGGGCTGCCATGTCGAGTACGACGCCGACATGGACCAGCACGACGACCACTGGCAGGCCCGCGCGGTGCCCATGAGCGCGGAAGCTTCGCAGCTGTTCCTGTTTACCCACCGCGAGAAGTGGGCGCCTGGCGGCCCGCCCCCGCCCGGAGCAAAGCCGGCGCATTGACGCTATCCGGCAAACGCGCACCACCCGACCGACGACGGCCCAGCGAGCCCCACGGGACCCCCATGCCCTGGCAGACCCTGTGCTCCAGCGAGGCGATTGCCGACGGCCAAGCCCGCGGCTTCGACACGCAGGGCCGTGGGCGGCCTAACGTCTTCGTGATGCGATGGCAGGGTCAGTTGCGCGCCTGGCACGACTGGTGCCCGCACTGGGGCACCGGGCCCATGGCCTGGCGGCGCGACGCCTATTTCTCGGGCGATGGCGAGGCGCTCATGTGCCATGCGCACGGGGCCCGCTTCCACCCCTTGAGCGGCGCATGCACGCTCGGGCCCTGCCTGGGGCAGGGCCTGTGGCCGGTCACGATGCGTGTTGACGATGCCGGCAGCATCCAGGTCGATATGGGCAACGGCCCACCGCTGCCCGCACCTGCGCCGACCCACTGAACAGATACCTAGACACCTCCCCTGAACAACCCACCCGATAGACAAGGAGACAAGACATGACACGACAACTCAAGACCCTGATCGTGGGCGGCGGCTTTTCCGGCATGGCCGCAGCGATCGAGATGCGCAAGCAGGGCGTCGATGTGGAGCTGGCCGAGATCGACCCGGGCTGGCGCTCCTATGGGGCCGGCATCAGCCTGGGCGGCGCCACGCTGCGCGCCTTCCGCCAGCTCGGCGTTCTGGATGCCTTCCTGCGCGAGGGCAATGCCGCCGACGGGGTGAAGATGTTCCTGGGCAACGGCCAGCCCATTGGCGAGCTGCCCACGCCGCGCCTGGCAGGCCCTGATGTGCCGGGCGGCGGCGCCATCATGCGACCCACCCTGGCCCGCATCCTCTCCGAGGCCACCCGCGCCAGTGGCACCCGGGTTCGGCTGGGCGTGGGCTTCGAGAGCCTGACGCAAGACGCCGAGGGCGTCACGGTGCAATTTTCTGATGGCAGCAGCGGCCGCTACGACCTGGTGGTCGGCGCCGACGGCCTCTACTCGAAGGTGCGCCAGCGCGTCTTCCCCGATGCGCCCACGCCGCGCTACACCGGGCAGGCGGTATGGCGCGCGGTGCTGGCGCGGCCAGCCGAGGTCGGCTGCACCATGATGTGGATGGGGCCGCGTACCAAGCCTGGCATCAACCCGGTCTCGCGCGAGCAGATGTACATGTTCATCACCGAGCATCGCCCGGTCAACGAGCAGATCGATCCGAAAGACTTCCCGCGCCTGATGCGCGCGCTGCTGGAGGACTTCAGTGCGCCGCTATTGGGCGCCTTGCGCGAGCAGATCAGCGAGCAATCGAGCATCGTCTTTCGTCCGCTCGAAGCCTTGCTCATGCCCCAGCCCTGGCACAAGGGACGGGTCGTCCTGATCGGGGACGCGGTGCATGCGACCACGCCCCACCTGGCCTCGGGCGCCTGCATCGGCATCGAAGACGGTCTGGTGCTGGCCGACTGCGTCGGCAGCGGAGCGTCGCTTGGGCAGTCGCTGCAAGCCTTCCAGGACCGGCGCTGGGAGCGTTGCCGGATGGTGGTGGAAAACTCCCTGCGCCTGGGGGAGATCGAGATGACCAACGGCAGCAAAGAGGAGCACGGTCAGATCATGCGTGAATCGCTCATGGCACTGGCCCAACCCATCTGAAGGGAAGCGACCCGCGCATGACCGCCGTCACCCGACATTCCCGCCCTGCACGCCCCGCGCGCCGGCTGATCGACCTGTCGATCTACCTTGAAAACGAGGTGCTCTCAGACCCGCCGCCCCTGGCACCCAAGATCACCTACCAGACGCACAAGGACACGGTCGCCGAATTCATGCAGATGATTCCGGGGACCCAGGCTGCGGACTACCCCGACGGCGAGGCGGCGGCGGCCGAGTGGGTCACCCTCACCACCCACAGCGGCACTCACCTGGACGCACCCTGGCATTTCCACTCGACGCAGGATGCCAAGCTGGGCGGGGCCCGGCCCTCGATCACCATCGACCAAGTGCCGCTGGAGTGGTGCCTGCAGCCAGGCGTGAAGCTGGATTTCCGGCACTTGCCCGACGGCTACGTGGCGACAGCTGCCGATGTGGAGACAGAGCTTGCCCGCATCGGCTGGGAGTTGCAGCCCCTGGACATCGTGGTGGTCAATACCCGCGCCGGCTCGCGCTACGGTCACAACGACTTCGTACAGGCTGGCTGCGGCATGGGCTACGAGGCCACCATGTACCTGCTCGAACGCGGCGTGCGCCTGACCGGCACCGACGCCTGGAGCTGGGACGCGCCTTTTGCCTACACCGCCAAGAAGGTGGTCGAGACCGGCGACAAGAGCCTCATCTGGGAGGGCCACAAGGCCGGCCGCGACATCGGCTACTGCCACCTCGAGAAGCTCCACAACCTAGAAGCCCTGCCGCCGCACGGCTTCACCATCAGCTGCTTTCCGCACAAGATCCGCGGCGCCTCCGCGGGCTGGACGCGGGCAGTGGCCATCCTCGACGAGAACTGAATGAGCGCTTCCTTTCCACCCATCATCCGCACCGTCACCGGCCACGATGCCGATGGCAAGGCTGTCGTCATCTCGCACGGGCCGCTGCCGCATGTGGCCGAGATCGCGGCGATTCCAGGGACTGTCTTCCACGAGGTCTGGTGCACCCAGGGTTCTCCGGTCACCGTGGACAACGGCGCCGACCCGAGCCTGGGCGCGCTGCAGCTCAAGCCGCCGGCGCAAGGCACCCGCATGCGCTTCGTCGACATCCCGCCGGACACCGAAGACTTCCTGCGAGAAGGCGCCGCCAGGATGCATGACGCCTTCAGCCAGATCGGCGACACCGCCGCCTCCACCGTCAAGGCGCACTCGCCGCACCCGCTGATGCACCGCACCGAGTCGGTGGACTACGGCATCGTGATCGAAGGCGAGATGACCCTGGTGCTCGACGACTCCGAGGTGCCGCTCCGAGCCGGTAGCGTGGTGATCCAGCGCGGCACCAACCACGCCTGGGCCAACCGGAGTGGGCGACCCTGCCGGATGCTGTTCATCCTGATTGACGGCGCCTACGCGCCCGAGATCGCGCAAGCGCTGGCCAAGCGCTGAAGGGCACCCGGTGCGCGCAGGCGAGCTGTTCGATCTGTCGGGTCAGGTGGCCCTGGTCACCGGCGGTGACCGCGGCCTGGGGCTGGCGATCGCACGGGCCATGGCCGAAGCTGGCGCCCGCGTCACACTGGCCAGCGAAAACGGCGCAGGCTGTGCGGCCGCGGCCAGCCGGCTGCAGGGCGAGGGCCTGGCGGTCCACGCCCAGACGTGCGACGTGACCGATTCGGCGGCGCAAGGTGCGCTGGTCGCGGATACGGTGGCGCGCGAGGGCGGGCTCGACATCGTGGTGGCCAATGCCGGCATCTCCGACGCGATGGCCGGCTCCACCGGCGGACTGTCGAGTGACTACCGCCGGGTGATGGCGGTCAATCTGGACAGCGTGGTCGAGTTGTGCAGCCTGGCTGCGCCGGCGCTGCGGGCACGTGGTGGTGGCAGCCTCATCCTCATGTCCAGCCTGGCGGGCCAGCGAGGCAACGGCCGGCTGGGTCCCTACGCGCTCACCAAAGCGGCGCTGTCCCAGCTGGCGCGCAACCTGGCGGTGGAACTCGGGCCGCAGGGCATACGCGCCAACGCGATCGCGCCGGGCTTCATCCGCACAGAGCTTGGACGCGAGCTGATGGCCGACGCAGCATTCATGGCGCGGCGCATGCAGCACACCCCGCTGCGCCGGCCCGGCGAGCCCCACGAGGTGGCGGCTGCGGCCCTGTTCCTGGCCAGCCCCGGCGGCGCCTTCGTGACCGGTCAGACCCTGGTGGTCGACGGCGGCACGCTCATCACCGACGGCTCCTGAGGCGACTGGCTTCCAGACCCCGTCTCGCGTCCCACACGCTCGTATTCGTCTTCTGCATCGCCCGGCCCCAAGCCCGTCTTCCGCCCGCTCCCCAAAGCGTCCCCCAGAACCTCTAGAGCACTGCCCCATGAAACTCGCCACCCTTGCCAACAACACCCCGGACGGCCAGCTGGTCGTCCTGTCCACCGACGGCCTGAAGTGCGCCAGCGCCCAGGCCATCGCGCCCAGCCTGCAGGCCGCGCTCGAGCGCTGGCAAGAGGCCGAACCCGCACTGCGCGAACTGGCCGCGGCCCTGGACGCTGGCCGCTACGGGCAGGCCCAGCCCTTCGACGCGGCCCATGCGCTGGCGCCGCTGCCACGCGCCTGGCAGTGGCTCGACGGCTCGGCCTTCCAGTCGCACGGCGACCTGATGGATGTGGTGTTCAAGGTCGAGAAAAAGAACGACCCGAGCCGGCCACTGATGTACCAGGGCTTGTCCAACCAGTTCATCGCGCCCGGCGCCGAGGTGCCCCTGCCCAGCGTGGAAGACGCGATCGACTTCGAGGGCGAGTTCGGCGTGATCACTGACGCAGTGCCCATGGGCACGCCCGCCTCGGAAGCCCGCGCGCACATTCGGCTGGTGGTCCTGATCAACGACTGGTCGCTGCGCCGCCTTGCACCGGTGGAAATGAAGACCGGCTTTGGGTGGATCCAGGCCAAGCCCGCCTGCAGCATGGCGCCGATCGCGGTGACGCCCGACGAGCTTGGCTCTGGCTGGCGTGACGCGCGGGTGCAGATGCGGCTGGAGGTGGATTGGAATGGTCAGCGCTTTGGCGCAGCACACGGCGGTGCGATGGGCTTTGGTTTTGATGCTCTTGTGGCCCACGCCGCCTACAGCCGAGACCTGGTAGCGGGCACGGTGATCGGCTCCGGCACGGTGTCGAACCCGGACTACCGCACCGTTGGCTCTTCCTGCATCGCCGAGCGCCGCGCCATCGAAACGCTGGACCTGGGGGAGCCGCGCACGCCCTTCATGGCTTTCGGTGACCGGGTGCGGATGCAGGCCCGGCATGAGGACGGGCAAGACGGCCCCTTCGGCGCGATCGAGCAGACGGTGGTGCAAGGTGCCACGGGCAGGGCGCGCCCATGAGGGTGCTGGTCACCGGCGCGGGCGGCTTTATCGGCCAGGCCCTGGTGGCGCAGTTGCTCGCCGAGGGGCTGGCCGGCCGGCCGCTGACGCAGCTGACGGGGCTGGACCTGCGGCTGCCGGCGTGTGCAGACCCCCGCTGGTGCGGCGTGGCGGGAAACATCGCCGACCCGGCCGTGCTGACTGAAGCCCTGCGCGAGTCGCCCGAGGTGGTCTTTCACCTGGCCAGCCTGCCCGGTGGCGCGGCCGAGGCCCAGCCGCTGCTTGGGCGACAAATCAACCTGGACGCCACCGTGGCACTGTTCGAGGCCCTGCACCGGCCCGAGGCCCCGCCGCG